>PJTO01000058.1_pt1 | contig 167486 bp, 142 predicted proteins | sample 1512101 | NCBI WGS metagenome assembly PJTO01 (sample SAMN08177690, study PRJNA422409) | Soil metagenome, whole genome shotgun sequencing project. | reverse complement strand
TACTACCTGCACCTGTGAAGATAAACCAAACCGCCAGTCACAGGCGAAATGTTGTTAGCACACCCCATTTTGCCGCCAAATCCACTACCAGCAAAATCAGCTATTTAACGCCTGACGTTCCCCGCATGTTCTGCCAGCACTGTTCAACTTGGGTTAGGGGCCGGAAACGGGGAAAATCTGGCTACTATATCCCTAGTAAAATCAAACAATAAAGTGTTAGCATATGATCCTACGCCTAGTTCATGTCGCGTTGATTCTGGCCATCGCGCTTCTATTCGGACCACGAAGCAAGCGCTTGGCCCGGAACCGCTTCCTCGCGGCGTCCATATCCGTGGCGTTGGCTACCGGCGTCCACATCGTCCTGGCTTTCGTCCTGTTCGGCATTGCCGGGCTCGGCGGCACTGGATCTCAAAATGTTCCAAAGCTGCTCGGCATGCTGGTCGGCAACATGATCTTGAACAGCCTCCTCATAGCCGTGCCCATTCGACTGCTCTGGGAGGGCGTCAAACGATCGAACAAGGATGAGACCGTTGAGAACTGTTCGAATAGCTCCTCTGCCGGCGTGCGGATACCTCGGCCCGTAGCTCAGGTGCAAAGCGACTTGCCGTTGCCGCCGGTGACGCCGCCCGGAGCGTTCGTGGGATTGAGCGTGCGGTTGTCACGGATGATGAAGGCCGCTTCCTGCTTGAACTCGGCATCCTTCACGAACATCGTGCCGAACAGCGGCTGGTAACGGTAATAGACTTCCACGTACATCACCGCCGAATTGGCGACCGGATGGATCTTCTTCCCGGTCTTGCCCATGCCGTTCAGCAGGTTGCCGGTCTTGCCGGTATCGGCCACGCCGTAGGACGAGGCTCGCGCCAGACTGCCCCGGCAGCGCTGCCAGTGGATGTACTCGCGCTTCGTCGAGGGATCGACTTCGAGGCTGGAGAGGATGATCCGTCCGTTATCGCCGAATTTGAAGCTCGCGCCTTCCGCCAGCGCCCCCCACATGACCGAATCGACGTCCGCCTCCTTCACCGTCGGCGCCACGGCGGTATTATCCGTCTGGCCGAGGCGCGAGGCGTTGTCCGCCACCGAGGTGGCGATTTCGCCGACCTGCATGTTGACCATCGCCATATAGGCCACTTCGGTGCCGTACATGCCCAGTGTCATCAGAACCGGCAGGACGAGCGCGAATTCCAGGATCGACACGCCGCTGCGATCGGCCCGCAGACGCCGCGCTTCCCTGCGGATACACGAAAGCGGCGCGATCACTTGCAGGTCCCGGCCGCCGAGCCGTATTCGGTCTGGAGCGCGAAAGGCTGGTTCTTCTTCACTGCCGTCGCCGTGAGCGTGCGCGTGGCATTGCGATCGGTCAGGCCGGGGACGGGGAACAGCGGTTTGTAAGTGACGCTCACCTTGTAGACGACGATGTCGTTGGCCCCGCCGTTGCCACTCTTGCCGATATCGGCGTCCCACTGGCCGTTGCCGTTCTCGTCCGTATAGGCCTCGCCGTTGTCGCAGCGGCCATTGTTGTTCTTGTCGCTCCAGACTTCCGGCCGGGCGATATCAGTGAAGTCGTAGTAGCTGGAACGGGTGATTTCGATCTTAGCCCCCGGCGCGACACCTTCCACCGCCTTGCGCACATAGTCGTCGCCCGTCGCGGTGTCGGCGGTTTCCAACGTGGCGTTGCGGGCCACCTGCTGCACCGCGCCCTGTAGCACGGAGCGGACATAGGCCATGTGGCCGATATCGAAGATTCCCATGAGCAGCAGCAGGAACACCGGCGCGACCAGCGCGAACTCCACCACGGTCACGCCCGAACGGTCCTCCGCGACCCGGCGCAGGGACAATGCCCTTACCGTCACTGCGTGATCCTCAGCTCGCCCACCTGCTTGGCGATTTCCTGGAAGGCATTGTCGAGTTCGCTCGAATTGCCGGCCAGATAGGAACTGTCGTCGGAAGCGCAGGCCTTGAGATCGTCGGATAGCTTCGAGGTGAAGGCGATCACCCAGACGCGGATGCCCTTGGCCTTCACCGCTTCGCAGACGGCGCGGAAGCGCTGGGTGTGGCGAGCGTCTTCCTGCGACTTGGAACCATCGCTGGTCACCTTGCGGTCCCACCATTCCATGCCCCAGGCCTGCGGCACGTAGTTGGAAGTATCCATCTCGCCGTCGGTCATGAAGATGATGTGCCGGGACACTTCGCCGCCGTTGCCCGGCTTCACGTTCACGGTACTCTGGAAGATGCCGTTCGGCGAAAGCATGCGGCCGCCCCAGATCATGCCTATGTCGAGATAGGTACCACCGACGGCGGTCAGCGAATCGGCATAAGCGTTGAAATCGCTCTGGCTCATCTCGTTGAGCGCGCGCGCCTCGACCGGGCAATAGGTTCCCGCCAGAGCACCGGTAGCCGTAGTAGCCTGGGTGTAGGTGGAGGAACTCGATCCCGCCCGGCGATAGGAAATCTCGGGCCAGAGCGGACGCCACTTCGTCTTTTCGTCGGACGTGGGAGCAGAATCGATATCGACATCGAGGGCGCCCGACGGGGAGATGCCCGTCACGCTGGAATAGCTGAATGTGCCGCTGTTTACGGTATCGCGCTCGATGATGCAGCCGCCCCAGGTCGAGGTCTGCGCCGCTCCATTGTCTCCGGTATAAGTGGTTGTCGAAGCGAACGTCTTGAAGACGTTCGTGGGCCGCTCGACCTGCGTGTACTCCAAATAAATGAAATCGGACTTGCTCGTGGGGGCATTGACCCATTTCGACTTCGTATAAGTCGTCGAAGTCTTGCCATCCGAGGTTTCGGTGCCGGAATAGATGTAATAGCTCGAACCCGAGCCTTGGCACTGGTAGATCGTTCGCTTGACCGGTTGAGAATCCGTAACGACTATCGTCTGGTTGGGTGCCGTGCCGGAAGTTGTCCAGAACTGCGAAACCGACCCGTTGGAACTGTAACTGCCAGCCGAAGGCAGCGCCTTGGTGCAGTTGCTGTTCGAACTGTATCTCGTGCTGCTGTACTGCCTCAAATTTGAAACGGATGCATTCTGATAGCTTGTCGATCCGGTGGACTTGGTTCCCGCGGAATAGTCCACGAAAAACGCCTGACGGGATTGATACTTCCACTTATCGACGATGTAATTCGGATCCAGTCCGGTCAGCAACCTGCCGACGTTCACGGTCGAGCTATAGGGCACGAAACCGTAGCGCACCCGCGCATTGGTTTCCTTAGTCGCGGTGTTCACGGTCTTGTAGAAGTTCTTCACCGCCGAGCGCAGCGCGGCGATACGCGTGGTCTTGTCGAGCGAACTCGCCATCGAACCCGTCGTGTCCAGAACCAGCATCACGTCGGCATTGCCCATGCCCATCGACGAAGTGCAGCTCACGGCCACTGCAAAACTGTCGTACCCGAACAGGCGCATGATAAGCGTGTTGACGGTCGTGGTGGCCGCACCCTTTACCGTCTGCCCATCGTCGTCCGAAGTCGCGTTGAAGGCAGTCGCGGTGGCTTCCTGCGCGGCATCGTCGAAATTGGTCGCGAAGTAGGCGTCCGCCGCATCTTTCGACTTCTGGTCGAACCCCGCAGTCGTCACCGTCCTGCGACCGGCCAGAACGGCGGAGTCGCAGGCCGCCTGCAACTGGTTCTCCACTTTGTAGCGGCGGCTGAGATCGACCGCTGCGCCGACGATCAGCGCGGCCACCAGCATGCCCACCGCCGCCATCGGCAGGACGGCGCCGCTGCGGTCCGCGACCATCTTCGAGGAAGCTTTCAGGAAGTGACGCATCGCGAGAGCCGTCTTTCAGCAGGAAACCCAGTGGAAACGGGCTTTTCTAACGCGAACTGCTTAATGAAACCCTCAAGCGCCCCGCACAGGAGTCACCTCGTGCCCGGCAGGTCACGCAATTTTGCGTAATCCTCCGGGAACCTTATCGCGTTCCAATGCGTTACCCACCTCGATCCGGGGACCGCGCCGAAGTTTGGGGGAGACGCGGCCCGCCTCCAAACCGGCCGTTCTCCTTGAGAATCATAATGTCGCCCAGCAAGGCCTTCAGTCCTCACATCCAGCTCGCGCTCGTCATCATCATCGTCCTGGGGCTCTGCCTCCTGATCGACGCGACCATCCCGCTCGGCACCGGTGTCAGCGTGCTTTACCTGCTGCCGACGGTGATCGCCTTCGTCGCGCGCCGCCCGATCACGCCGCTGCTGACCGCGATCCTCGGCATCGGCTGCGCGATGGGCGCCTATCTGATCGCGCCGCAGGGACTGGGCGTGGAAGTGGCGATGGCCAATCGCGCGCTCTCGGGCACGACCAACCTGCTGCTGGCGGCGATCGGCTTCGTGCTGATCCGCTATCGCAACGCCAATCGCCACCAGCAATGGCTACGCGAGAGCGAGACCGACCTCGCCCGCGCCACGGCGGGCAGTCTCTCGCTGGGCGAACTGGGCAACCGCACCCTCACCTTCCTGGCCGAGCGTTTCGGCGCCGTCGCCGGGGCGATCTACGTGAAGGACGACAGCGCCTTCCGCAAAGTCGCCACGTATGGCGTGCCCGCAGGCGCCGCCCTGCCCGAAACCATCGCGCCAGGCGAAAGCCTGCTCGGCGAAGTGATCCGCCATGGCCGCACCTCCACGATCGAGCAGGTTCCCGCCGGCTATCTCGCCTTCGGCACCGCGCTGGGACAGGCCAGTCCGGCCCGGCTGGTGCTCGGCGCCACCCAGGTCGACGGCACCGTCAACGCCGTGCTCGAGCTCGGTTTCGTGAATGCGCCGGATGCGCGGGCCGAAGACCTCGCCGCTTTCCTCGACATCGTCGGCGGCTCGCTGGGCGTGACGCTGCGCTCGGCCAAGTACCGCGCCCGGCTGGAGCACCTGCTGTCGGAAACCCAGCAGCAGGCCGAGGAACTCCAGAACCAGAGCGAGGAACTGCGCGCCACCAACGACGAACTGGAAGCCCAGAGCAAGCTGCTGCTGCACTCGCAGGGCCAGCTTGAGGAACAGCAAGCCGATCTGGAGCGCAGCAACTCGCAGCTTGAGGAACAGGCCCAGTCGCTCGAAGCGCAGCGCGACGAACTCACCCGCTCGCAGACGCGCCTGCGCAGCCAGACCGAGGAACTTGCGCAGGCCAGCCGCTACAAGTCCGAATTCCTCGCCAACATGAGCCACGAACTGCGCACCCCGCTCAATTCGCTGCTCATCATGGCGCGCCTGCTGGCCGACAACCGCCACGGCAATCTTTCCGGCGAACAGGTCCGCTATGCCGAGACGATCGAGTCCTCGGGCAACGACCTGCTGACGCTGATCAACGACGTGCTCGATATCTCCAAGATCGAGGCGGGCCGTCTGGAACTGGAGCCGCACCGGGTGCCGGTGGCCGCGCTGCTGGGCAAGCTGGAGAACACCTTCGGCGCCGCCGCCTCCGGCAAGGGGCTGGCGCTGACGATGACCGCGGCCGAAGGCGTCGGCGAGATCGAGACCGATCCCCTGCGGCTGGAGCAGGTACTCAAGAACTTCCTTTCGAACGCGGTCAAGTTCACCGCTCACGGGGAAGTTTCGCTGACGGTCGCCCCCACGGTGCCGGGCCGCCTCGCCTTCGCCGTCCGGGATACCGGCCCCGGCATTCCCGCCGACCAGCAGGACGCGATCTTCGAGGCCTTCCGCCAGGCCGACGGCGGCATTGCCCGCAAGTACGGCGGCACAGGCCTCGGCCTGTCGATCTCGCGCGAACTGGCGCATCTGCTGGGCGGCACGATCACCGTCGCCAGCACGCCGGGCCAGGGCAGCACGTTCACGCTCGAACTGCCGGTGGCCTTCAAGCCGGGCGACGCCGCCAGCACTCCGCTGATCCCCGGTCGCTCCACTCCGACGCCCACCCCGGCGGCGACCCAGACCACTGCGCCGACGAACCGCCGCGCGCCGGTCCCGCAGGACGACCGCGAGACGCTCTCTGGCGATTCCCGCGTGATCCTGATCGTCGAGGACGACCCCGCCTTCGCCCGCATCCTCTGCGACCTCGCCCACGAAGTCGGCTTCGAGTGCCTGATCGCGGGCACCGCCGACGAAGGCGCCCTGCTCGCCCGGCAATACCTGCCGCAGGCGGTGATTCTCGACATGCATCTGCCCGACCACACCGGGCTTTCGGTGCTCGACCGCATCAAGCGCGACACCCGCACCCGCCATATCCCGGTCCACATCGTCTCCGCCGACCACGACGACAATGCCGCGCTGGCCAGCGGCGCGGTGGGCTACCTGTTCAAGCCGGTCAGCCGCGACACCCTCGTCCACATGCTCGAAGGCCTTGAGGCGCGGATGGACCAGCGCCTGCGCCGGGTGCTCGTGGTCGAGGACGATCCCCGCCAGGCCGAGGCGATCCACCTCCTGCTCGCCTCGCGCGATGTCGAGACGGTGGACGTCCAGAGCGCCGCCGACTGCCTCGCCCGCCTCGGCGAGGAGACCTTCGACTGCATGGTGCTGGACCTCAACCTGCCCGACATGTCCGGCCTCGACCTGCTCGAGCGCCTCTCGCACGACGAGAGCGTCGGGTTCCCGCCGGTGATCGTCTATACGGGCCGCGAACTTTCCGAAGAGGAAGAGATGCGGCTGCGGCGCTATTCGAAGTCGATCATCGTCAAGGGCGCCAAGAGCCCCGAGCGCCTGCTCGACGAAGTGACGCTGTTCCTCCACCAGGTCGTTTCCGAACTGCCGGATGAGAAGCAGCAGCTCCTCGCCCGCGCGCTCGGCCGCGATGCCGCGCTGGAAGGCCGCCAGATCCTGGTGGTCGAGGACGATATCCGCAACATCTACGCCCTTACCTCGGTGCTCGAACCCCACGGCGTCCAGGTCCGCATCGCCCGCAACGGGATCGAGGCGCTGAACGAACTGGCCCGCACCGCCGACAGTGACGGCTCCGCCATCGACCTCGTGCTGATGGACGTGATGATGCCCGAGATGGACGGCCTCACCTGCACCCGCGAGATCCGCATGCAGGCGCAGTGGCAGAACCTGCCGATCATCGCCCTCACCGCCAAGGCCATGGAGCGCGACCACCGCGAATGCCTGGAGGCCGGCGCCAACGACTACCTGTCGAAGCCGCTCGACGTCGACAAGCTGCTCAGCCTCGTGCGCGTCTGGATGCCCCGATGAAACCCATCGGCAGACGCGCCGCCGAGGCGGTGGAGGATATCGAGGTCGATCTTCTCGTCGAGGCGATCTGGCGGCGCTACCAGTACGATTTCCGCGACTACTCCCGCGCCTCGCTGCTGCGGCGGCTCCAGCGCGCGCAGTCGCATTTCGGCTATCCGCACCTCTCCAGCCTGCTCGACCGCATCCTCCACGATCCCGAGAGCCTGAACGTGCTGATCGGTTTCCTGACCATCCAGGTCAGCGAGATGTTCCGCGATCCCGAATACTTCCGTGCGATCCGCGAGCAGGTGATCCCGCACTTGCGCACCTGGCCCTCGATCAAGGTCTGGGTGGCAGGCTGCGCCAACGGCGAGGAATTCTACTCGCTGGCCATCCTGTTCCGCGAGGAAGGGCTGGAAGAGCGCACCTTGTTCTACTGCACCGACATCAACCCCGCCGCCTTGGTCAAGGCCGAGGCGGGGGTCTACGAGATCGAGCGGATCGCCGGTTTCTCGCGCAACTACCTTGAGGCGGGCGGCAAGGCCTCGCTGGCGGACTACTACACCGCCAACTACGGCGTTGCCCGCTTCGATCCGTCTTTGCGCCGCCGCGCGGTCTTCGCCGACCACAATCTTGCCAGCGACGCGGTGTTTTCCGAGGTCCAGCTGGTCTCTAGCCGCAATGTGCTGATCTATTTCGACCGCGCCCTGCAGGACCGCGCGCTCGGCCTTTTCGCCCAGTCGCTGCCGCCGGGCGGTTTCCTCGGCCTCGGCTCGAAGGAGACCGTGCATTTCTCCGCCGAGGGCGACAGCTTCGCCGAATTCGCGCCTCTCGAAAAGATCTGGCGACGCACCCTTCACGACGTCCAGGAGCACGCCCTTGCTGAATGAGCCGCTCAAGATCCTGGCCGTCGACGATATCCGGGAGAACCTGCTCGTCCTCGAAGCCGCGCTCGACCAGCCCGGCGTCGAACTCGTCACCGTCTCCTCCGGGTTCGAGGCGCTGGAAGCGATGCTGCGCCACGATTTCGCGCTGGCCCTGCTCGACGTGATGATGCCCGAGATGGACGGCTTCGAACTGGCCGAACTGATGCGCGGCACCGAGCGCACCCGCGCCGTGCCGATCATCTTCCTCACCGCGCTTGCCACCGACGAGCGCCGCCGCTTCCGCGGCTACGAGGCGGGCGCGGTGGACTATCTGCTCAAGCCGCTCGACATGGTGGAGCTGAACTCCAAGGTCGCGGTCTTCGTCGAGCTGGCCCGCCAGCGCCGCGAGATCGCCCGCCAGCGCGACGAACTCGGCCTGGCGCTGGGCCGCCTGCGCGCGCACGGCGACAATTCGCCGCTGGCGGTGCTGGAGATCGACGCCAACCTTCGCATCGTCAGCTGGTATCGCAGCGCCGAGCGCGAGATCGGCTTTTCCGCGCAGGACGTGCTCGGCCTCAAGGTCGAGGACGCGCCGTTCCTTGCCCCTGCCGACCGGCCCGGCTTCGTCGAGGGCATGCGCGCGCTGCTCGGCGGCGAGGATCGCCGGGAAACCCAGGTCCACCGCTTCCTGCGCGCGGGCGGCGCCTTGCGCGAGGGCGAATGGTACTGCTCCTCGCTGGCCGGGACCGGCTCGCGCGGGGCCAGCGTGATGATTGAACTGCTCGACGTCACCGAACGCCACCGTGCCGAGGAAACCCAGCGCCTGCTGATCGGCGAACTCAACCATCGGGTGAAGAACACTCTGGCGACGGTTCAGGCCATCGCCTCGCAGGGCTTCCGCCATGCCCGCTCGGCGGAGGATTTCCAGCAGTCGTTCAGCGGCCGCCTCCAGTCGCTTGCCCGCGCCCATTCGCTGCTGAGTACGACGACCTGGGAACCGGCGGGCCTGCGCAGCCTGATCGCCGATCAGGTCGTGCTCGGCGCGCTCAGCGAGGAACGGCTGCGGCTGTCGGGACCGGACGTCGATCTGCCGCCCGAACTGGCGCTGCGCTTCTCGCTGATCCTCCACGAACTGGCGACCAATGCCCACAAGTACGGCGCCTTCTCGAACGAGACCGGCACCGTCGCGCTCGACTGGTCGCTGACGCGGCAGGTGCTCTCGCTGACCTGGACCGAGCGCGGTGGCCCGCCGGTTGCGGTGCCGGAACGACGCGGCTTCGGCTCGACCCTGATCGAGAGCAGCATGAAAGCCGACGGCGCGCGGATCGGCGCCGACTACGCCCCGGAGGGCGTCCGTTGGCAGCTTGACCTGCCCCTGGGCGACGATGTTCCTCCTGAACCAGCGCAAAAAACCACTGGTGTAGAGACGGCAGCTCCTGCCGTCCCTGCCCCCGTCCATTCCACGCCCAAGACTCTCAAGGTCCTGATCGTCGAGGACGAACCGCTGGTCGCCATGGAACTGATGATGGAAATCGAGGATTCGGGTGCGATTGCCATCGGCCCGGCCACGTCCTGCGAACAGGCCATAGCCATGATCCGCGAGGCCGCGCCCGACCTCGCCCTGCTCGACGGCAACCTCAATGGCGAGCGCATCGATGCCGTGGCCGACGAACTGGCCTCCCGCGCCACGCCCTTTGCATTCGTCAGCGGCTACGACCGCCGGCACCTGCCGGATCGCCACAACCAACGGCCGATGCTGGGCAAGCCGTTCCTCGGCCGCGACGTCGGTGCGATCGTCCGGCAGCTTGCCGAAGAAGTCGCGGCTCCGGCAGGCTGACGGGTGTGGTGGAGATCGGTTAAGGAAACTTTCAGGCGGAAAAGCGGTTTATTCCCTAAGGAACAAATCGAGGAAGAGGAGCCTTCCGCCCATGGCCCTGACCCAGGACAGCACCTATCGCACCGAGCGCATCTGGACCCCGCGCCCGCCGCAGGACCCCGGCCTGCGCCGCCGCTTCCATGGCCCGATCCAGCCGATGGACCAGCCCACCCTGATCGAGCGCCTGTTCGGCCACCGCTGAACAGGTTCGAAATCCGTTTGAAGTTAACTGCGGCCCGGCGCTAGGTCCGGTTCATGTCCCGCACCGCTTCCATGCCCTCCGTCCTGTTCGTCTGCCTTGGCAATATCTGCCGCTCCCCGCTGGCCGAAGCCGCCCTACGCCGCGAAGCGGAAGCAGCCGGGCTGAACATCGAGGTCGATTCGGCAGGCACCGGATCCTGGCACATCGGCAAAGGTCCCGACCCGCGTTCTTGCACCGAAGCGCTGCGCCACGGCATCGACATCTCCGCCTATCGCGCCCGTCAGGTCACGGCGAAGGACTTCAACCGATTCGACCGCATCGTCGCGCTCGACGCCAGCAATCTCACGAACTTGCGGCGGATCGCCCCTGCCGGGCACAAGGCCCGCCTTTCGTTGCTGCTCGACCACGTTCCCGGTCTCGAAGGACAGGATGTCGACGATCCCTACTTCGGCGGCCCCGAAGGGTTCGAGACGACGTGGGCGCAAGTCAGCGCCGCCGCCCGCAATTTAGTGGCGCAACTCGCGCCGAAGCGGGGCTGACCTTCCGGAGGCCGCAAGCGCCGTTTGCTTTTGCCCCTGCTTCCATTATATGCCCGCTCGAACGCCCCGGCCCACGGTCGCCCCCTTTGATTTATCGGGATGCGACTATAGACGGTCCGGGGCTTGCTCTTTTACAGTTTCGAAGGACGAACACGCATGTCCCGTCGCCGCCAGATCTACGAGGGCAAGGCCAAGATCCTCTACGAAGGCCCTGAACCCGGCACCCTGATCCAGTACTTCAAGGACGACGCCACTGCGTTCAACGCGCAGAAGAAGGGCACGATCCAGGGCAAGGGCGTGATCAACAACCGCATCAGCGAGTACGTGTTCACACGCCTCAACCACATCGGCGTGCCCAACCACTTCATCCGCCGCCTCAACATGCGCGAGCAGCTCGTCCGCCAGGTCGAGATCATCCCGATCGAGGTCGTGGTGCGCAACGTGGCCGCCGGTTCGATCTCGAAGCGCCTCGGCATTCCCGAGGGTGAGCCGCTGCCGCACACGCTGATCGAATACTACTACAAGGACGACGCGCTGGGCGATCCGATGATCGCCGAAGAGCACATCGCCGCCTTCGGCTGGGCCACCAACGAGGAGATGCAGGACATCTCGGCGATGGCAATCCGCGTCAACGATTTCATGGCGGGCATGTTCGCCGCGATCAACATCCGCCTCGTCGACTTCAAGCTCGAATTCGGCCGCATCTGGGACGGCGACTACAGCCGCGTGATCCTGGCGGACGAAATCAGCCCCGACGGCTGCCGCCTCTGGGACATGAACACCGGCGAAAAGCTGGACAAGGACCGCTTCCGCCGCGATCTCGGCGGTGAGGAAGAGGCCTACCAGGAAGTCGCCCGCCGCCTCGGCCTGCTCCAGGACGACAACGGCCCGAGCGAAGTCCTCGACCTGTCGAAGCACCGCAAGCTGCGCGGCAAGTAAGCCCCGCAAGCATGCAAGAAGGCCCGGCCACCGCGAGGTGTGCCGGGCCTTCTTGCATCCGGGACGCGAAACGCAGCTGATTCTCACCCCTCTTCGTCATTGCGAGCGTAGCGAAGCAATCCGGAGCGACAGCCCCCATCCTCTTGTGATCCGGCACCGACTGGGGCACCAGCACTCCATGCGATCCCTTCTCGTTACCGCGCTCCTCCTTTCCGCGCCGCTGCCGGTCCTCGCCCGCGAAGCCGCACCCAAACCCCCAGCCCAAACCGTCGATACCAGCTGGGCCTTCGAGAAGAGCGACGTCCCGCTCGATCCCGATTTCCGGTTCGGCCGTCTCCCGAACGGCATGCGCTACGTGATCCGCCATAATGCGACGCCTGCCGGAACCGGTGTGGTCCGCATGGAAGTCGCCGCCGGTTCGCTCGACGAAAGCGACGCCGAACAGGGTTATGCCCACTTCGTCGAGCACATGGCCTTCAACGGCAGCAAGCGCGTGCCCGAAGGCCAGATGATCCCGCTGCTCGAACGCGACGGCCTCGCGTTCGGCGCCGACACCAATGCCTCGACCAGTTTCGAGCGCACCGTCTACAAGCTCGACCTACCGCGCAGCGACGCCAAACTGCTCGACACCGCGCTCATGCTGATGCGCGAGACCGCGAGCGAACTGACCATCTCCCAAGGCGCTATCGACCGCGAGCGCGGCGTGATCCTCTCGGAAATGCGCGACCGCAACACCTTCGGCCTGCGCAATGCGATCGATTCGACGCGCTTCTTCTATCCGCAGGCGCTTTATGGCAGCCGCTTCCCGATCGGCACCGTCGCCACGCTCAACGCCGCCGACGCGCAGAAGCTCAGGGCCTTCTACGAGCGCGAATATGTACCCGCCCATGTCACGCTGGTCGTCATTGGCGATTTCGACGCCGCCGCAGTCGAAGCGGACATCAAGCGCCACTTCTCCGACTGGACCGGCAGTGCAGCCCAGCCCCAACCCGATCCCGGCCCGGTCGACGCGAAAGACCGCAATCGCACCGGCATCTGGATCGATCCGGCGCTATCGGAACGCGTCGTCATCCAGCGCAACGGCGCCTGGATGGACGAGCCGGACAGCGTGGCCCAGCGCCGAGAAAGCCTACTCCGCTCGGTCGGCTATGCGATCATCAACCGCCGCCTCCAACGCCTCTCCCGCAATGCCGAGCCGCCGTTCCGGGGCGCGGGCTTCGGCACCGGCGACGTCTTCGAGACAGCCCGCTCCACCCGACTCATCATCGACAACGTGGACGGCAAGTGGGCGGACGGCCTTGCCGCCACCGCCCGCGAATATCGCCGCGCCCTCGCCCACGGCTTCACCGCCGCCGAGATCGCCGAACAGCTCGCCCAGCTGCGCACTTCGCTCGTCAATGCCGCCGGTTCGGCCAATACCCGCAGCAACGCGGCGCTGGCCGCCATCGCCCTCTCCCTCGTGGACGACCGCGTCGTACCCTCGACACCCGCTTCCACGCTCGAACGGTTCGAGGCTTTCGCCCCCGCGATCACGCCCAAGGCCGTCCTCGCCGCCCTCAAGCGCGAGGCGCTGGCACTCGACAAGCCGCTGATCCGCTTCGAAGGCCGCAAGGCGCCCGAAGGCGGCGAACAGGCGATCCGCACCGCCTGGCAGCGCGCCACCCGCGGCCCGGTCCCACGCGAGGACTCCCAGGCGCTGGCCGCCTTCGCCTACACCGATTTCGGCACCCCCGGCACCGTCGTCAGCGACACCCACGACCCGATCCTGGGCATCCGCGAAATCCGCTTCGCCAACGGCGTGATGCTGAACCTCAAGCCGACCGAGCTGGAAAAGGACCGCATCCGCGTCAGCCTTGCGATCGACGGCGGCGACCGCCTCGATACCCGTGAAAATCCGCTCGCCACCGACATGGTGAACTGGCTCGACAAGGGCGGCCTCGGCAAGCACAGCCGCGACGACCTCGACACCATCATGTCCGGCCACACGCTCGGCTTCGGCCTCTCTACCGCAGCCTCCAGCTTCGACGCCCAGACCGCCACGACCCCGCGCGACCTCGAACTGCAACTCCAGCTGATGACCGCGCTCATGACCGACCCCGGCTATCGCTCGGAAGGCGAAGTCCAGTACCGCCAGCAGGTGAACAACAGCTTCGCCCAGCTGCGCGCGACACCCGCCTCCTCGCTCGGCGCCGATCTCGGCGGCATCGTCTCGGACAACGACCCCCGCTTCAGCCTCCAGCCGGTGGAAGCCTACCGCCACCTGACTTACGCGAAGCTCAAGCAGGACATCTCCGACCGCCTCGCCCACGGCGCCGTGGAACTGGGCCTCGTCGGCGATTTCGACGAGGACAAGGCCATCGCCATGGTCGCCCGGACGCTGGGCGCCCTCCCCGCCCGCGAAACCGCCTTCCGCCCCTACGACAACCAGCCCCCGCGCACCTTCACCGCCGACCGCAGCCCCCGCGTCCTGCGCCACACCGGCGCCGCCGACCAGGCACTGCTGCGGCTCACCTGGCCGACCCGCGACGATTCTGACCCGATCGACGCGCTCCGGCTGGAACTGCTCGAACGGGTCGTGCGCATCGAACTGACCGACAGCCTGCGCGAAGCCCTCGGCAAGGCGTACTCGCCCTCCGCCGGAAGCGCGCTCTCCCACACCTGGAAAGGCTACGGCACCTTCTCGATCAACGCCTCGGTCGACGTGGCCGACGTAGCCGCCAGCCGCGAGGCCATCGCCAAAGTCGTGCGCGAACTGGGCACGGCGCCGGTCAGCGATGACGTGCTGCAACGCGCCCGCGCGCCGCTGGTGGAAGCCTTCCAGAACGCGCTCAAGGGCAATGCGGGCTGGCTCTCGCTGGTCGACCGCGCACAGACCCAGGCGGACCGGATCGAACGCTTCAGCAAGGCCCGCGAACGGCTGATGACACTCACCCCCGCCGACGTTCAGGCGATGGCGCAGCGCTATCTCGATCCGGCGAAGGGGCTGGAAGTGCTGGTTTTGCCGGAAGGGGTGGACGTTTTGAAGAAGTAAGGGAAAAAAGCAGGGGCCATCGCCCCTGCACCCCGGAACTGTCGAAGTCACGCGGACCAACAGCCTTGTGCGCCCATGGCTGCGTCGGGAGACTTATTGGCTGCGCCGCAGGGAGCGCGCGACCGATAGCGGCGCGCAACGTCGCCAATTCCGAGGGTCTGGGGGATCATCCCCCAGGACTTCTCTCTTCTTTCTATCTCGCATGATTGCCCCTTACCGGCCTCCCCGTCCGCTCCGCCCATTCCACGATCAGGTCGTCATAGAGCTTCTGGTCGATCAGATCGTACTTCTCGGGAAAGTTGGTGAAAGCCGTCATCGCGCTTTTCACCGCGCCGGTTTCCATCAATTCGCGGGCCATGGCGAGGTGGCCGACCGCCGCCGAGACCCAGCCCCATGCCGTCGAGAGCGTGAAGGCCGTGTCAGGCAGGTTGAAGCCCAGGGTACAAACCGGGATCGGCATGTGCGGGATGACTTCGGCCTGCTGCTCGGGCGGCGCGCTGGCGAAGACGATCGCATCGGCGCCTGCCTCGGCATAGGCCTTGCCGCGCCGGATCGCTTCCTCGACCGAGCCGGTGCCACCGCCGCCGTTGGCGCTGGTGTAGAGTTCGTCGCAGCGCGCGATCACGACGAGGCCGGAATCGCCCCGGGCCTTCACCCCCGCCTCGATGCGCAGTTGCATGTCCTCGATCGCGCAGAGGCCGTTTACGTGTTTGGAATGCTTGGGATTCACCTCGTCCTCGACGTGGTATCCGGCGATCCCGGCAGCGACGTAGCGGCGGGTGAAGTGATAGGCGTCGGCCACCGTTTCGCCCAGAGTGTCGGCGTCGACGATCAGCGGGATGTCGATCGCTTGCGCAATCCGCGCGGACTGCTCGATCATCTCGACCTGACTGAACACGCCATTGTCCGGGACCGCGTAGTGAAAGGCCGAGCAGGCGTGTCCGCCGAGATAGGCCGCCTTGAAGCCGACATGCTCGACGATCCGCCCCGTCAGCGCCGAATAGGCTTCGGCGGCGACGAAGTGCTCGCCGTTTTCGATCAGCGCGCGCAATTTCTCACCCGGCGTCGGCATCGCGTTTCTCCCGCTTGTCCCAGCGGGGCTCGCACGATTGCCGAGGTGGGACAAGCGCGGCCTGCGCTTATCGGCGGGGCGTTGCGATCAGGCCGTCTCGGCTTCCGCGCCGATGCGTTCGAGAGCGGGGATGAGTTCGTCGAAGTGGTCGATCACCGCCGTCGCGCCGAGTTCGTGCGGCGCGCGATCGTTGAAACCGAAGCTTACCGCGACGCAGGGAATCCCCGCAGCTGCTGCCGCTCCGGTATCGTAAGTGGTGTCTCCGACGAAGGCCGCCCGTCCGCCACCGGCCCGCTCCAGCATCAGTTCGATCAGGTCCGGCTTCGGCTTGGCCCGGCCCGGTCCGAGCGTATCGCCGCCGATCACCGTGAAGAAGTGATGCGAAAGGCCCATTTCCGCGAAGATCTTTACCGCGAGCCGTTCCAGCTTGTTGGTAACGACGGCGATCTTCACGCCGCGCGCCGCGAGGCCCTGAAGAATCGCCTCGCCGCCCGGATAGAGCTTCGTCTCCACGGCGATATGGTCGCTGTAGAAGTCGATCAGTGCGAGGTGCAGTTCGTTCAGCCGTTCGTCCGAGACCGGACCGCCGGTGACGTCCAGCCCCTTGGCCAGCATCTTCTTGGCGCCGCCGCCGACAAGATCGCGCACCGAGTCTCTCGGGATCGGCGGGCGTCCCTCCAGTGAGAGGGCGTGGTTGAGCGCCACACCCAGATCGCCGAGCGAATCCAGCAGGGTTCCATCCAGGTCGAAGCCGACGATGTCGAAGGGAAAATCTGTCATCCTCTTCTCAGTGGCTTCCCGCGGTGGAAACCGCAACAATTTGCTGGCAAGTGATGCACATGGTCGAACATTCCACGCCTCTCGCAATCGTCGTCCTCGCCGCAGGCAAGGGCACCCGCATGAAGAGTGACCTGCACAAGGTTCTCCACCCCATAGCCGGCCGCCCGATGCTGGAGCACCTGCTGGAAAGTGCAGCCGCGCTGGCGCCGGAGCGGCAGGTCGTGGTGGCAGGACATGGCCGCGAGCAGCTTGAGAAAGCCCTCGGCAGCCGCGCCGCGATCGCCGTGCAGGAACCGCAGCTGGGCACCGGACATGCGGTGCAGCAGGCGGAAGGCGCGCTTTCCGGATTCGCGGGCGACGTGCTGATTCTCTACGGCGACGTGCCGTTCGTCGGCACCGACACGATGCGCGCGATGATCGACCGGCTTCATGCCGACGATTCGCCTGCGGTGGTCGTGCTCGGGTTCGAGCCGGAGGATCCGCTCCAGTACGGCCGCGTGCTCGCCCACGATGACGGGCGCATCGCGATGATGGTCGAATACAAAGACGCCACCGAGGAACAGCGCGCCTGCCGCCTCTGCAATTCCGGTCTGATGGCTGTGAAGTCGGCCGACCTGTTCGACCTGCTCGCCCGCGTCGGCAACGACAATGCGCAAGGCGAATATTACCTCGTCGATATCGTCAATGTGGCGACGCTCGAAGGGCGCCCCTGCGCGGTGATCGTCACGCCCGATCCGGACGAAGTGGGCGGCATCAACAGCCGCGGAGAACTGGCCGAGGCCGAAGCCCGCTGGCAGGCGAAGCGCCGCGTGACGGCGATGGCCGACGGCGTAACGCTGATCGCCCCCGAAACCGTGTTCTTCGCCTGGGATACGAAGCTGGGCCGAGATGTCACCATCGAGCCGAACGTCGTCTTCGCGCCGGGCGTGACCGTGGCGGACGGCGTCGTCATCCACGCCTTCTCGCACCTTGAAGGCGCGACGCTGGAAAGCGGCGTAGCCATCGGTCCCTATGCCCGCCTGCGCCCCGGTGCGGTGCTGCGCAAGGGTTCGAAAGTCGGCAACTTCGTCGAAGTGAAGAACGCGGAACTGGGCGAAGGCGCCAAGGCCAATCACCTCTCTTACGTCGGCGATGCGACGGTCGGCGCCAAGGCCAACCTCGGCGCGGGCACGATCACCTGCAATTACGACGGCTACTTCAAGCACCGCACGGTGATCGGCGAGCGCGCCTTCATCGGCTCGAACAGCGCCCTCGTCGCCCCGGTGAAGATCGGCGCCGACGCCATCGTCGCGGCGGGCAGCACCGTCACCCGCGACGTGGCAGACGGCGAACTTCGCCTCGTGCGCGGCGAGCAACTGGTAAAGCCCGGCTGGGCCGACCGCTTCCACGACGCGATGAAGAAGAAAAAGGCCGAGAAGTCGGCCAAGTGATACGAAAACGGGCGGTCCTCACGGACCGCCCATCCTCCCTGACGAACTTACCGAATCAGGCGCCGATAGCCTGCTTCTGCGCGATGAAATCCAGTTCGGTCTTGGCGCCGACGTTGCTCGGATCGTAGTCGAGCGACTGGCGGAACAGCTTCGCCGCATCGTCGAGCCGGCCCATCTCGATTCGGGTATAGCCCATGCCGCGCAGCGCCCGCGCCGCGACCTTGGCGTCCTCGCCCGAAGTGTTCTTGTCGACGATCGCCCAGGCATGGGCGAAGAGATCGTAGGAACGCTGCCATTCCCGGCGCGACTTGAACAGTTCGGCATATTCGTTGGCGAAATGCGCATTGTCCGGCGCAAGTTCGGTGGCGCGGCGCAGTTCGGCCTCGGCAAGGTCGCCCCGCCCGAGATCGACGAGCGCATAGCCCTTGCCGAAATGCGCATCGCAAACGTCACTGCTGACCGCCACCGCCTTACCGGCGGCGATCGGCGCCTCGGCGCCGCCCGACTGGCAGAGACGCGGACGGGCATCGCCGCCCAGCGCCTGTTCGCTGGCAAGTATCACCGCATCGAACATCTTGACCGCCTGCGCGGGCTTGCCCGCGCGGATCAGCGCGAAGCCCTTGCTCACGTCGCCCTTGCTCACCTCATTGCGGCTCTCGACATGGAGCGCGGTGTTCACAACCGCACCGCCGCCAATGTCGCGCGCGAAAGCAGGTCCGGAGCAAGCCACTCCAGCCAACCCGATAAAAGCAAATGAAACCGACCTCTTGATGAAGTTCATCGGTGTTATCCTCTCCAGGAACACCGATCACGCCCCAGTCGTGACCCCATAGGGTATTTGCCGGGCGATTTTCGTCGGAACAGTGTTCGTCGAAACCGATAGACTATCCGACGGACGCGGTTTGACAAGAACTTTCACGAATCGCAGATAGCCCGCAACGAATCTTTCCAATTCATCGGAGTTTCCATGTCGAACAGCCCCTGGAGCCACAGCCGCAATTCCGCGATCGCCGACGATGTCGATTTCGAGATCAAGGGCGCGGAACTCCAGTTCGTCGAGATCGAGCTGGATCCGGGCGAAAGCGCGGTGGCGGAAGCAGGCGCGATGGTCTGGAAGGATTCCTCCATCGCCATGTCCACCGTATTCGGCGACGGCTCCGAGCAGCAGGGCGGCGGCTTCATGGGCAAGCTGCTGGGTGCGGGCAAGCGCCTCGTCACCGGCGAGAGCCTGTTCACCACCGTCTTCACCCATGAGGGTCGCGGCAAGGCCCGTGTCGCCTTTGCCGCGCCGATTCCCGGCTCGATCGTGCCGATCAAGCTCGACGAGGTGGACGGGCGCCTGATCTGCCAGAAGGACGCCTTCCTCTGCGCCGCGCGCGGTGTTTCCATCGGCGTGCACTTCCAGCAGAAGATCATGACCGGCCTGTTCGGCGGCGAAGGCTTCATCATGCAGCGCCTCGAAGGCGACGGCTGGGTCTTCGTGCAGATGGGCGGCACCGTGATCGAAAAGACGCTGGAACCGGGCGAGGAACTCCATATCGACACCGGCTGCGTTGCCGCCTTCACCTCCGGCATCGACTTCGACGTGGTGCGCGCGGGCTCGGTCAAGTCGATGATCTTCGGCGGCGAAGGCGTGTTCTTCGCGCGCCTGCGCGGCCCCGGAAAGGTCTGGATCCAGTCCCTGCCCTTCTCGCGCCTTGCGGGACGGATGATGGCCGCCGCCGTGCCCTATGGCGGACAGAATCGCGGCGAGAGCACCCTGCTCGGCCTCGGCGCTGTCGGCGGTATCGGTGCCCTGCTCAGCGGGGACGACTGAGCGGTTCGGATTACATCCGATAACCCATCCACTTTGCACACATTACCAAGCCTTCATGGTAGCGCCACCAAACGCCAACCATTATCGGTGTAACGGCAAGGCAGTTTCGGCTCGAACCAGGGTATCTCAAGCGCATGTGTGGAATCATCGGCATCGTCGGCAAGGAACAGGTCGCGGATCGGCTCGTCGACGGCCTCCGCCGCATGGAATATCGCGGCTATGACAGCGCGGGCGTCTGCACGGTCGAGAACGGCCAGCTGATCCGCCGCCGCGCGCAGGGCAAGCTGGTCAACCTCGTGAACGAACTCGCGCGCGATCCCGCGCCGGGCCTAATCGGCATCGCCCACACCCGCTGGGCCACGCACGGCGCCCCCACCGCCGCCAATGCCCACCCGCACGCGACCGAGCACCTCGCGTTGGTCCACAACGGTATCATCGAGAACTTCAAGCCACTGCGCGAAGCCCTCGAATCGCGCGGCCGCACTTTCGAGAGCCAGACCGATACCGAAGTGGTCGCCCACCTCGTGTCCGAACAGGTCGAGGCCGGGCTTTCGCCGGAAGAGGCAGTGAAGGTCGTCCTTCCGCAGCTGCGCGGCGCCTTCGCCCTCGCCATCGCCTTCCGCCAGCACCCTGACCTGCTGATCGGCGCGCGCCTCGGCTCGCCGCTGGTCGTCGGCTATGGCGACGGCGAGACCTACCTCGGCTCGGACGCCCTCGCCCTCGCCCCGCTGACGCAGCGCATTTCCTACCTTGAGGAAGGCGACTGGGTGGTCGTCACCCGCGACGGCGCGCGGGTCTTCGATGCCGACAACAATCCGGTGGAGCGCGAGATCGTGTCTTCCGGCGCCTCGGCGGTCGCCATCGAGAAGGGCAATTACCGCCACTTCATGCAGAAGGAGATCTTCGAGCAGCCGACCGTGGTGGCGCAGACCCTGCGCAGCTACATCCACCAGGTGGACCAGTCGGTCGCCCTGCCGCAGATCGATTTCGACCTTTCGGCGATCAAGCGCATCACCATCGTCGCCTGCGGCACCAGCTTCTACGCGGGCATGGTTGCGAAGTACTGGATCGAGACCTTCGCCCGCCTGCCGGTCGACATCGATGTGGCTTCCGAGTTCCGCTACCGAGATCCCGTTCTGGAGCCGGGCGGCCTGGCCCTGTTCATCTCACAGTCGGGCGAGACGGCGGACACGCTCGCCGCACTCAAGCACTGCAAGGCGGCCGGGCAGACCATCGCCGTCGTAGTCAACGTGCCCACCAGCACGATGGCGCGCGAGGCGGACCTGCTGCTGCCGACCCACGCCGGGCCGGAAATCGGCGTTGCTTCCACCAAGGCCTTCTCCTGCCAGCTTGCCGTGCTCGCAGCCCTCGCGGCGCATCTCGCGGTCAAGCGCGGACGCATGGACCGGGCCGAGGAAACCGAGATCGTCCAGCACCTGCTCCAGACGCCTGCCAGCCTCAACGCCGCGCTCGCCTTCGACGAAGAGATCGCCGCCATGGCGCACCTCATCGCCCCGGCTCGCGACGTGCTCTACCTCGGGCGCGGACCGGACTATCCGTTGGCCCTTGAAGGCGCGCTGAAGCTGAAGGAAATCAGCTACATCCACGCCGAAGGCTATGCCTCGGGCGAAATGAAGCATGGCCCCATCGCCCTGATCGACGAGGCGGTGCCGGTAATCGTCCTCGCCCCTTCCGGCCCGCTGTTCGAGAAGACCGTCAGCAACATGCAGGAAGTGCGTGCGCGCGGCGGCAAGGTCGTGCTGATCTCCGACGCCGAAGGCATTGCCGAGGCGGGCGAAGGCTGCATCGCCACTATCGAGATGCCCCGCGTCCACCCGCTGATCGCGCCGCTGGTCTATGCCGTGCCTGTACAGCTGCTTGCCTATCACGTCGCCTGCGTGAAGGGCACCGACGTGGATCAGCCGCGCAACCTCGCCAAGAGCGTCACGGTCGAATAACACCATATCGGCGGCTTTCTTCCGTCGCAGGGGTGTTTCCTCCCATCGCGGAAATGCCCTATGGTTTACCGGGCGATAACCCTTCGCTCGGTAAGCCCTGATTTGTGAGAAAACGGCCACACGCCATTCAACCGCTCCCGAAGGAGCTGTCGGTCTCCGCCATCCTCGGGCTGAATCAGCCAGCGGAGGGAGATTGGGCACGTCTGCGCGGCCTCCAGTATTTCTGCCTTGGCCGCGCCCCTGTCGCCCGCGCGGTCACGCAACTGGCCGCGATGCTGGCCGCCGCCGGCCTGCTGGCGCCGCGCCTCGATCCGGTGCTCGTGCTGGGCTGGGCCGTGCTCGTCTGCGCCGCCGCCTGGTACGGCGCCCGTGTCGACCGCACCGTTTCCGAAGTCGATGGACGCAGCCTGCACCCCGGCGAGACCCGCGCCTACCTCGCCGCCGCCTTGGCCAAGGGACTGGTCTGGTCGGTCCCGGTCTGCGGCTTCGGGCCGTTCCTCGATGCTCAGGTCCAGGTCAAACTCTGGACCGTCCTCGCGATGCTGATGACGGCTTTCGCCGTGCTGATCCCCGGCTTGCCGATGGGTACGCTGGTCTTTACCGCTCTCGTCGGCGGCTCGGCGATCCTCTGCTTCCTGCTTCTCGGCCTGTTCGACATGGCGCTCGTCGCCTCGGCCTTCATCGCCGTCGTCTTGGCGGGGACCATCCAGTCCGCGCGGCAGTTCCTGATCGGCAAAGTCGCCGAAGCGGGCATGGTCGAGCGGGACGAAGTGGTCTCGCTGCTCCTGCGTGAGTTCGAGGACGGCGAGGCCGACTGGCTCTGGCAGATCGACCCCGCCCGCCGCGTCCGTGCCGTCTCTCCCCGCTTCGCCTTCGCGCTCGGCAAGCAGGCGCGCGAGATCGAGGGAATGCCGTTTCTCCAGCTCGTCGCCGGAGCGGACTGGGAGACCGGCGATTTCCCCGCCAGCCTCCACGACCTTGCCGAACGCCTCAAACGCCGCGAGGGCTTCTCGAACTTGCTGGTCCGCGCCACCATCGGCGGCAGGCCGCGCTGGTGGGAACTGTCCGGCACCCCGCAGATCGACGAGAACGGCCAGTTCGACGGCTTTCGCGGCGTCGGCTCCGACGTCACCGAGGCGCGGGAAAATTCCGACAAGATCGCCTGGCTGGCCCGCTACGATCCGCTTACCGGCATGCCCAACCGGCTGATGCTGGGCGAGGCGCTGGGCGAAGCGCTGTCCCATGCCGCGCAGTGGCGTCTGCGCTGTGCCTTCCTGATGATCGATCTCGACCGCTTCAAGGCTGTCAACGACACGCTCGGCCACCATGTCGGCGACCAGTTGCTCGCCCGCGTGGCCGAGCGGCTCAAGGAGCAGATGACCGAGCGCGAAGTCTGCGGGCGTCTCGGCGGCGACGAATTCGCCATCGTCATCCGCGATGCCTCCGACCTCGGCTATGTTGAACGCGTGGCCCAGCGGGTGATCCAGAGCCTGTCGCAGGCCTACGAGATCGACAACCATACGCTCTTCGTCGGCGCCTCGATCGGCTCGGCCATCGGCCCGCGCGACGGCGAGGCGGTGGAAACGCTGATGCGCAATGCCGACCTCGCGCTCTACCGCTCCAAGGACGAAGGCGGCAACACGCACTTCTCCTATGAACCCGCCCTCCACGCCCACGCCGAGGAGCAGCGCAAACTGGAATCGGCGATGCGCACCGCGCTGGATCGCAAGGAATTCACGCTGCATTTCCAGCCGGTCGTCGATGCCCAGAACGAGACCGTCGTCAGCTTCGAGGCGCTGCTGCGCTGGAACAGCGCCGAGCACGGCGCCGTCAGCCCGGCGAAGTTCATCCCGCTGGCCGAGGATACCCGGCTGATCGTCCCGATCGGCGAATGGGTGCTGCGCGAGGCCTGCCGCGAAGCGATGAACTGGCCCGAGCATGTGCGGGTCGCCGCCAATGTCTCGGGCGAGCAACTGCTCGATCCGAACTTCGTCACCGGCGTCGTCTCCGCCCTCACCGAGAGCGGGCTGCCCGCCGCGCGGCTCGAACTGGAAGTGACCGAAAGCATCTTCCTGCGCGACGCTACCCTCGCCCGCTCGGCGCTGGAGAAGATCATGGCGCTGGGCTGCAAGGTGGCGCTCGACGATTTCGGAACCGGCTATTCCTCGCTCGGCTATCTGCGCAAGCTGCGCTTCTCGACCATCAAGATCGACCGCTCCTTCGTGCAGGGCGCGGCCACCGGCAATGCGGAAAGCCTGGCGATCGTCCGCGCCGTCGTGGCCATGGCCGACAGTCTCGGCATGTCCACGACCGCCGAGGGCACCGAGACCGAGAAGGAAGTCGAAATGGTCCGCAAGCTCGGCTGCCGCAAGATCCAGGGCTATTATTACGGCCGCCCGATGACCGCGAAAGACGCGCTCGCGCTGTTCCGCAACCACGCCTTTTCAGCGCTTTAACTGAAGATCGGCAGAACCTGCGGCAGGTCGACCGTCGTGCGGATACCCGGCGGCGCGGCGCAGACGGCGGGAATGGCGTTGACCGGCCGGTGCGCGGTAAGGCCCGGCGTATAGGCCGCGTAGTCCTCCTCCGAGACCGGAAAAGTCACGTCCACCTTCACCGGCGTGTCCCCCTCGGTGACGATCCGCCAGCCGGATTCCCGCAAGTCCCAGTCGTGCTCGATATCCTGGGTCACGTACCAACTGGCCCGGAAGCGCAGGACCGGACGGCCGCCGCTCTTGCAGGTGATCGTGGTGCGCATCGCCCCCACCGTCCCGGCCGCCACCGTGCCCGCGGCGATCGTCACTTCGCGCCGCGTCGGCGAGAGTTCGCCCAGCGCCTCGATCGCGTCCACTTCAAGCCCGACGGCATCCGCGATCTGCCCAAGCGAACTGCCGAAATCGCCCTTGAGATGCTCGGCCCGGCGCTGGTCGAAGGGCGCCATCGGGGCGCCGAAGCCCATGACCTGAAACAGCATTTCCGGTGAGTTGCGGCTGGAGACGTCGGCATATTCGTCGATGGTGAGCAGCCCGTGCGCGCGCTGGAGCGACAGCAGCGGAATTACCAGTGCTTCGGTCACGAAGCCCGGACTGGAGCCGGTGCTGTAGATCGAGGCATTCCCAGCCCGGCAGGCGGCCTCCACCCGTTCGCGGAGCGCGGGATCCATCCGCGCCGGATGGTGGAAATCGCCCCGCGTGGTGACGACGTTCTTGCCGGACGCCAGCAAGGCACAGATTTCGTCGAAGTCGGCGCCCTGCCGCATGTAGAGCACGCAATCGGCATCGAGCGCGAGCATCTCCTCCAGCGACCCGCTTGCCGTCACCCCCGTCGGCGGCAAGCCGCAAAGTTCGCCCGCGTCCTTGCCGAATTTTTCGGGCGAACGCACCCAGAGTCCGACGAGATCCATGCGCGGATGCTCGATCACCGTGCGCAAGGCGCGGCTGCCGACATTGCCCGTCGCCCACTGGATCACCCGCCAAGTCCGGTCTTCCGCCATCGTCTTTCTCCCAAGTTCGTCCATTCACGATTGCTCAGGGCGTCATCCAGCTCACGGTCTCCTGCCGTGGATCGAGCGAATCGGCCTTCCACCGCACCGAACCGAAAGGCCGTTCGAGGCGGCGGCGAACACGACCGGCGTGATGCAGGCGGTTGAACCTGTCCGCCTCCTTCTGGATCTCGATATCGGCCTGGGTGAAGCGGTCGCGCAGGCGCAAGTAGTCGCCCCAGGTCGGGCAATGGTAACGCTCGGTCCAGAGCGCAGGATCGGCGATATCGCGCGCAAGCGACCATTCGAAGCCGCCGTTGCGTTTGCGCATCGACTGCATCTTCATCATCACCGCGTAGAAATCCCGCGCCTCTCCGGGATCGACCTCGTAATCCACCTCGATCACCACCGGGCCGGAACGCAAGGTCAGCGCCATGCCGACCGCCGGTTCGTGACCGAGCGCCACTTCGGCGGTATCACTCTCGTCGCGACCGACCGGAAGGAGCAGGCCGAGCAGCGCCGTCGCGCCAACCGCGATACCCGAGGCCACGAACGCGAAGGCTACGCTCCGGCCCGCCGCCACTTCCCCCCAGCCCCAGGCGCCCAGCCCGATCCCGGCGGTGATCGCCGAGGAAAACAGCGAAAGCGCCCGCGCCGTCACCCAGCGCGGCGCCGAAAGCTGCACGGTCACGTTGAGCATCGCGATGGTCAGGATATTGCAGGCGCCGACCACCAGGAAAGCCGCGCAAGTCAGGACGATCGCGTGGCTCATCCCGATCGTGACGAGCGCGAGGCCCGTACCGACTGCGAATATCCGCAAGGCCAGCTCGGTCGGGATCGCCTCGCGGCTCCGGCTGACGAAGAGCGCGCCGGTCACGGCGCCGACACCCTGCGCGCCCAGCAGCACGCCGAACGTGGAGGCATCGCCGTGCAGCAGGTCGCGCGCGATCAGCGGTGCCAGGGCGGAAGCGGTCGCCGTGCTCAGTCCGAAGACGAGCACCCGTACCAGCGCCGTGCGGATCGCCGGAGCGTGGAGTGCATAGCGAACCCCGCCGACGATCGCGCGGTCCATGCGCTCGGGCGGCAGCCGCGAGGGGGTATGGCGCCGCCGCCAGAAGAAGAAGGCGAAGAGCAGCGGCAGATAGAGAAGCGCGGTCATGCCGAACACGGCCTTCGCCCCGTAGATCACCACGATCAGCCCACCCAGCGCCGGACCGAAGCTGCGCGCAAGATTGTAGCTGATCGTGCCCAACGCCACGGCGGCAGGGAGGTGCTCGCGAGAGACCTGTTCCGGGATCGAGGCCTGCCACGAAGGCGAATAGAGCGCGACGCCGCCGCCGATCAGCACGCAGAAAGCCAGCAGCAGCCAGGGCGTGACGAGGCCCAGGAAGGCGATGCCCGCCAGCACCGCCGCGCAGATCGCGCTGAAGGTCAGGCCGGTCATGGCGATGCGGCGGCGGTCGAACATGTCGGCTATCGCCCCGGCGGGGAGTGTCACCAGTACCAGCGGCAGCATCAGCGCCGACTGCACCAGCGCGACCATGCTGGGCGAAGAACTGAGCCGGGTCATCTCCCAAGCCGCGCCGACACCGAGGAAGAGCTGTCCGAAGTTCGAGAACAGGCTGGCTGTCCAGATCCGTCGGAACGTCGGCTCGCGCAGCGGTGCAAAGGCACCGCCTTCCGGCGGTCGGGGTACGAACGTTTCGCCGGACGGCTCTCCGCGTTCCACTCCGCCATCCCCTCTCTCATTGCCTTTTCGCAAGGGATGATGGCGCCCACCTCGGGATCGTCAAGCGCGCCGCCCGCGATTGACCGAGGCGCCGCCCCCGCGATATGCTTTCACCTGAAAGCAATCGCCAAGGCGATAGGAAACGGACCTCCGATTGCAATTGCCCAGGTGCGCCAGCATGACCCCGGACAAACGATGCCGGGTGCCGCGCGCGAAGCGCTTTCCGGCCGGGACCAGGAGGAGAGCTGACCGTGACCGAGGCCTATATCATCGACGCCGTCCGCACGCCGCGCGGCATCGGCAAGATGGGCAAGGGTGCCCTCTCCGCCCTTCATCCGGAGCATCTTTCCGCCGCCGTGCTCGCCGCGCTGAAGGAGCGCAACCGCTTCGACACCGCCGATATCGACGATGTGATCTGGGGCGTCTCCGCCGCGATCGGCCTGCAAGGCGGCGACATCGGCCGCATGGCCGCACTGGACGCGGGCTATGACGTGAAAGCAGGCGGCGTCACGCTCAACCGCTTCTGTGGCTCCAGCCTGACCGCGACCAGCCTCGCCTCGGCGATGATCCTGTCCGGCATGTCCGACCTGATGATCGCGGGCGGGATGGACATGCTTTCCTATGCCAATGCCCATGGCATGAAGATGCGCGAAGCGGGTCTCGGCAGCGCGGGCATGGGCGCGGGCAATCCGCGTCTTCAGGCCAGGCACCCGCAGACCAACCAGGGCATCGCCGCCGACGCGATCGCGGCGATGGAAGGCATCACCCGCGCCGAACTGGAAGCGCTCGGCGTCGAGAGCCAGCGCCGCGCCGCCCTTGCCATCGCCGAAGGCCGCTTCGACAGGTCTACGATCGTCGTGAAGGACGAGGCGGGCAACGTGATCCTCGACCACGAGGAATATCCCCGCCCGGATACCACGGCGGAAGGCCTCGCCCAGCTCAAGCCCGCCTTCGAGATGCTCTTCGACATGCCCTCGGCGCCCGGCGGCAAGACCTATCTGGAACTCGTCCACCAGGTCTATCCGGACCTCGACGTCAAGCCGATCCACCACGCCGGGATTTCCTCGGGCGTAGTCGACGGCGCCTCGGCGATCCTGCTCGCCTCGAAGGACTATGCCGAAAGGCACGGGCTGAAACCCCGCGCCCGCATCGTTGCGATGGCCGAGACCGGGGACTGCCCCACCCTGATGCTCAACGGCCCGGTTCCGGCAGCGAAGAAGGTCCTCTCCAGGGCCGGGCTGACCAGGGACCAGATCGATATCTGGGAAGTGAACGAGGCTTTCGCCGTCGTCGTCGAGAAGTTCATCCGCGACCTTGACCTCGACCGCGCGAAGGTCAATCCGAACGGCGGCGCGATCGCGCTCGGCCATCCCGTCGGGGGAACCGGGGCCATCCTTATCGGCACCGCGCTCGACGAGCTGGAGCGCAGCGGCGGGCGCTATGCCCTCGTCACCATGTGCGCGGCGGGGGGCATGGCACCGGCCATCGTCATCGAACGCGTATGAACGCAGTCCAAGGAGTATCGAGTTGGCAACCGAGGCGGAAGACAAGCTGACCGGCAGGCTGGGCGAGGCCCTGAGCGACGGCGAGATCAGCATCCGGCGGCAGGTCGGCTTGCGGATGACGGTGATTTCCCGCCTCCAGCGCAACAATTTCGACCGCAAGGTCGCCGTCCTCAACGTCACCCGCTCGCAGTGGGCGATGATCGCCGTGGTCTCGCGCTATCCGGGTTCGACCCAGCGCACGATCGCCGAATATCTGGAAATGTCGGAAGCCTCCGCTGGCCGGTTGATCGACCGGCTCTGCGCCGAAGGGCTGCTCGAACGCCGTGATCGCGCTGACGACCGGCGCGCCCGCGCGGTCTATCTCACCGATGCGGCCCGTCCCCTGCTCGACCAGCTCGGCAAGATCGCCGACGAAGGCGAAGAGAAGATGTTTCACGGTTTCTCGGACAGCGAGGTCGAGCAGCTTCGCGACTACATGAACCGGATCTACGACAACGTCAGCCGGGGCTGATCCCGGTTCACGCGCAAGAAAAAGGGCGGCCCGTGGAGCCGCCCTTTTTCGTTCTCGGCAAGAAGCTCACTTCGCCGAAGCGATGTCCTTCTTCGACAGCGAGGTGGTGAGCTTGCCGTCCACGGCAGCGAGGCTGGCGGCCGGAACGGTGACGAGGCGGCCGTTGAGGATGACCTGCGGATTGCCGTCAGCCGCAACGCGGTAGATCGGCGCGAGACGGCTGCCGTTGCCCATGTAGAGCATCTTGCCGGCGGTCAGGTCGAGTGGCGCCGCGGCCGCTTCGGTGACGGCCTGAACCGACTGGCTGGTTTCGGCGAAAGCGGCGGGAACCAGGGCGAACGAGGCAACCGAAGCAGCGGCAGCAGCGGCAGCGAGCGCAACGAATTTCTTCATCCAGGCATCTCCAAATGATCTTGTTGGCTTGTCGAAAGAGCCGTCGAGGCCTCTCGATTTACTAACCTAGGTTAGGTTTTGCTGAACGTATAGTCAATTGCGTTTTACGCACCCTCTGCGACAGTTTACGCAACCATCGCCTCTGCGGAAATCCGGGTCTCCGGCACCGGGCGGCATGGCAGCAGCGAAGATCGCGGGAGCGTATCGCGCGGCTTGGACCCGGCATGATCGTGCCCGCGATGGCGCGTGCCTTGTCAGCCCTGCCCTTTGCGCTCACATCCAACGAGACCTCGGCAGGCCCGGAAATCCTGCCAAGCAAGGCTCGGTGCGAAGACCGATCACAACACAACAGGTGGGGACAGACGGACGATGTCGACAAAGGTGATGCAGGGCGTGCGCGTCCTCGAAGTGGCGCAGTTCACCTTTACGCCGGCAGCCGGAGCGATCCTAGCCGACTGGGGCGCGGACGTCATCAAGATCGAGCACCCGGTGCGCGGCGATACCCAGCGCGGCTTCCTCAACATGGGCGGCGTCCAGCTCGATCCACTGCGCCATACCTTGTTCGAGCATCCCAACCGGGGCAAGCGCAGCGTCGGCATCGACCTCTCGACCACGGAAGGCCAGGAACTGCTCTACGAACTGGCCGCGCAGTGCGATGTCTTTCTCACAAACTACCTGCCGCAGGTGCGCCAGAAGAACCGCTTCGACGTCGAGCACATCCGCGCCGCCAATCCCAAGATCATCTATGCCCGCGGCAGCGCCTGGGGCAACAAGGGACCCGAGCGCGAAAAGGGCGGCTTCGACGGCACCGCCTTCTGGTCGCGCAGCGGCATCGCCGATTGCATGACTCCGCCCGAACTGCCCGGCCCGCTGTCGCAGGGCATGCCCGCCTTCGGCGATTCGATCGGCGGCATGTTCATCGCCGGCGGCATCTCCGCCGCGCTCTATCACCGCGAGAAGACCGGCGAAGGCACCGAACTCGACGTCTCGCTGATGAGCACCGCGGCCTGGGCCTCCGGCGCCAATATCGCGCAAGTGATCGAAACCGGCGTGGTCTCGCGCAATTCCATGCCCACTTCGGGCGGCAGCGCGAAGAACCCGTTCATGGGCAATTTCTGGACCTCGGACGGACGCACGATCAACTTGTGCATGGTCAGCCCGACCGGCCTGATCCGCGATACTTTCGAGCACGTCGGCCGCGCCGATGCTGCCGACGATCCGCGCTTCCAGGACGTGCTCAGCCTGATCGAGAATGCGCAGGCGGCCAGCGCCATTCTGGTCGAAGCCTTCGCCGCCAAGCCTTTCGCCTACTGGCGCGAGCACCTGAAGACACTGAAGGGCCAGTGGGCGCCGATCCTCAACCTGCTCGAACTGACAGGCGACGAACAGGCGCTCGCCAACGACCTGCTCGTCGAAGTCGAGGCGGCGGACGGCGGCGAGCCGCTCAAGCTGGTGCGCGGCCCGGTGCAGTGGAACGGCGAGGCGCTGGAAACCACCCGCTCGCCGCAGGCCTCGGAGCACACCGAGATCGTGCTGATGGAACTGGGCGTCGAATGGGACAGGATCGAGGACCTCAAGACCAGGGGCGCGATCGCCTGAGCGTCCTTCGAAGACAGTGAACAGGAAGTTGGGAAAATGAAGCCAGGAACCCGTCTGAAAAGCGCGGCTTGCGATACCGAAGTCATGGTGATCCGTAGCGGCGAGGGGACGATCGAATGCGGCGGCGCGCCAATGGGCGAGGCCAAGCCCGCCGATGCCGCGCCGCTCGCCGCCGATTTCTCCGCCGGTACGCTGATGGGCAAGCGCTACGTCGATGCCGACGGCAAGTACGAACTGCTCTGCGTGAAACCGGGCAAGGGATCGCTGGCGGTCGACGGCGTGGCACTGGTCGTCAAGGACGCCAAGCCGCTCCCCGCCTCCGACTGATCCGGCCCAGCAGCATCCAGGCACCCGATGAACATCGCCCTCCTTCTCGAAATGGCGGCGGAAGCCGCGCCCGACCGCATCGCCCTCGTCTGCGAGGGCAAGCGGTGGACTTACGGCGACCTGCTCGCCGCCGCCCGCGGCGCGTTCGAGCTGATCCGGCAAAGCGATGCCCAATACGTCGCCCTGCTCGACGAAAGCAGCGAGGCGGCGGTGATCGCGGTGTTCGGCGCGGCGCTGGCGGGGGTGCCCTATTGCCCGCTCAACTACCGCCTGCCCGACGCCGACCTTGCCGCCCTGCTTGGCCGCATCGCCCCGGCCCTCGTGATCGGCGACGAGGAACGCCTCACCCGCGTCGCCGGAGAACAGGGTCACACCGTGCTCGCCCGCGAGGACTTCGCGCTCAAGGCGCAGGAGACCGTCCCCGCCGGGGATGCCCGCGAATACGATCCCGGCGCCGATGAATCCGGGGGAGGCGTGGCGATCCAGCTCTTCACCAGCGGCACCACCGCCGCTCCGAAGGCCGCGATCCTGCGCCACGCCAACCTGCTGGGCTACATCCTCGGCACCGTCGAGTTCGGTTCCGCAGAGGAAACCGACGCTGCGCTCGTGGTCGTGCCGCCTTATCACATTGCCGGTATCTCGGCCCTGCTCTCCTCGATCTATGCCCTGCGCACGATCGTCATGCTGCCGGCCTTCTCGCCGGAGGGATGGCTGGAACTGGTGCGCACGAAGCGGGTCTCCAACGCCTTCGTGGTGCCGACCATGCTCTCGCGCATCGTCGAGGCCATGGAACGGGTCGGTTCACCCGACATATCCAGCCTGCGTTCCATCGCCTATGGTGGCGGCAAGATGCCGCTCGAAGTGATCCTCAAGGCGCTGGACCTGTTCCCGCAGGCAGGCTTCACCAATGCCTACGGGCTGACCGAAACCAGCTCGACCGTGGCCTTGCTCGGCCCGGAGGATCACCGCGCGGCACTGGCGTCCGACGATCCCGCCATTCGCGCCCGCCTGACCTCGCTGGGCAAGCCGATCCCGACCGTCGAGATCGAGATCCGGGGCGAGAACGGCGAAGTCCTGCCCGCCGGAGTGCCCGGCGAGATCTACGTGCGCGGCGAGCAGGTCTCGGGCGAGTACAGGGAAAAGAGCGCCCTCGATCCCGAAGGCTGGTTCCCCACCCGCGATGCCGGTTACAGGGACGAGCACGGCTACCTGTTCCTGTCCGGCCGCGCCGACGACGTGATCGTGCGCGGCGGGGAAAACATGTCGCCGGGCGAGATCGAGGACGTGCTGCTGACCCACCCCGCCATCGCCGATGCCTGCGCCTGCGCGATCCCTTCGGTGGAATGGGGCGAGACCGTGGGCATCGCCCTGGTCCTGCGCGAAGGCCATGCCGCCCCGGCCGAACCGGATCTCAGGGATCTCGTGCGGGCGCGCCTGCGTTCCTCGCGCGTGCCCGAGAAGATCGTCTTCCTTGCCGAACTGCCCTACAACGAGATGGGCAAGCTGTTGCGACGGAAGGTCAAGGATCTCCTTGCGAGCTGAAGCGGAAACCACCCCGCCCGCGATCCCGCTGGCGCGCTGGGCCGACCGGCAACTGGAGGCGCTCGCCCGCGAACACGGCCTTCCGCGCCTTGCTGGCGCGACCTTGCTGGGCGAGCGCGGCGCCCATGGCGGCTACCGCATCGGCGGGCGGACTTCCGCAGGCCTCGGCGCCAGCCGCCTGCTCCCCACCCGTGACGGCGGCTGGTTCGCGCTGACCCTGATCCGCGAGGTCGACCGCGAACTGCTCCCGGCCCTGTTCGGCGACGCCGACCTCGCGATCCACGACGATAGCGCCATCGCCGCCGCCGTGCTCCGACACCCTTGCGCCGAGCTTGTCGAACGCGGCCGCCTGCTCGGCCTGCCGGTCGCCGGCGCCCACGAAACGCCGGTCTGCGCCCCCATCGAAGTGCTCGAACGCGGGGAACACCGCGCGCGCCGCGAACGCGGTGGCCTCGTCGTGGACCTCTCCGCGATCTGGGCGGGACCGCTGGCCGGGCACCTGCTCTGGCAGGCGGGCATGGATGTGGTGAAAGTCGAGAGCCGCACGCGGCCGGATCTCATCCGCCGCGACGATCCGGCGACGTTCGATATCCTCAACCAGGGCAAGGCCAGCCTGCTCGTCGATCTCAACGACGCCGAAGACCGGCAGCAACTCGTCGCACTGATCCGCCGCGCCGACGTGGTGATCGAAAGCGCTAGGCCGCGCGCGCTGCGCCAGTTCGGAATCGACGCGGAGGCGCTGGTCCGCGCGGTTCCGGGGCTCGTCTGGCTCTCGGTCACGGGCCATGGCGCGCGCGGGGAAGCGGCGGGCTGGGTCGGCATCGGCAACGACTGCGGTGTCGCCGGGGGCCTGTCCCGCGCGCTCGCCGAGGCGACCGGCGGGATCGGCTATGTCGGGGACGCCATCGCCGACCCGCTCACCGGGATCGTCGGCGCGCGCGAAGTGCTTCGGGCGCTGCGCGAAGGCACCGCGAAACGCATCGGCCTGTCGATGAGCGCGATCGCCGCGATGGCCCTCGCCGAGGAGCGCAGCTTCGATCCCGCAATGCTGGGACGAGAACTTCGCGCCTGGGGCCGATCCACAGGCCGCCCCTTTCCCGAGATCGACCGGCGCCAGCTCTCGGCCCCTGTCCGCCCCTTCGGCATCGATACCCGGCGCTATTTCGGAGAGAGCGTGCCGTGCTGATCCGCGACGCCGATATCTACGGGCATGGCCATGCCGACATGCGCATCGAGCAGGGGACAGTGACCGCCATCGGCAGGCTGGAGCCGCATCCGGGGGAACCCGTCATCGAGGCCCATGGCGGCGCGCTGCTTCCCGGCCTGCACGATCACCACCTGCATCTTGCCGCGCTGGCCGTGCGCGACGCCTCGATCGCCTGCGGGCCACCGCACGTGACAAGCCGCGACGATCTCGCCGCCGCGCTCACCCGCCCCGGCAGCGATTGGCTGCGCGGTATCGACCTTTGCGAGAGCGTTCTCGGCGGCACTCTGCCGGATGCGCGGATGCTCGACGCCATCGTCTCCCACCGGCCGGTGCGGGTGCAGCACCGCACCGGCCGCATGTGGTTCCTGAACTCGGCGGCGCTCGCCGAACTGCTCGGCCGCGCCGCGCCGCCGCCGGGTCTCGAATGCGAGCACAGGCGCTACACCGGCAGGCTGTTCGACGAGGATCGCTGGTTGCAGCAGGCACTTGCCGCCACCCCGCCGGACTTCGCCGCGACCAGCCGGCGCCTCGCCGCCTGCGGCGTGACCGGCGTGACCGACATGTCGCCCGCCAACGACCCGCAGATCGCCCGGCATTTCGCCCGCCAGATCGCCGAGGGTGCACTCCGGCAGTCGCTCGTGCTGGCAGGCGCACTATCTCTGGCGGAAGCCCCGCAGAAGGGCTGGCGCCTCGGTCCCGCGAAGCTCCACCTTCACGAAAGCGCCCTGCCCGATTTCGACGGAACCTGCCGCTGGATCGCCCGCGCGCACGAACAGACGCGCGGCGTCGCGATCCACTGCGTCACCGAAGTCGAACTGGTCTTCTCGCTGGCGCTTCTCGAAAGGGCGGGAACGCGGGAGGGCGACCGCATCGAACATGCCTCGATCGTCTCGCCCGACCTTGCCCTCCGCATGGCCGATCTCGGCCTCAAGGCCTGCGTGCAGCCGCAGTTCGTCGCGGAACGCGGGGACCGTTATCTGGCCGAAGTCGAAGCACGCCACCATGCCGATCTCTATCGCCTGCGCAGCCTGCTGGACGCGGGATTGACGCTGGCAGGCGGCAGCGACGCGCCTTACGGCAGCACCGATCCCTGGGCAGCCATGCGTGCAGCCGTGGGGCGCCGAACCTGCGCGGGAGTCGCCTTCACGCCGCAGGAAGCGCTGACGCCCGAACAGGCCCTCGCCCTCTACCTCGCCGACCCGCTGGACTTGTCCCGGCAGCGCCGCGTGGACTTGGGCGAACCGGCCGACTTGTGCCTGCTGGACCGCCCCTGGCGCGAGGCCCGCGAGCGGCTGGACAGCGGGGATATGCGGATCGCCGTGGCTTCAGGCCGGGTCATCCACCAGCGCGTCGACCAGCCCCCAGTCGAGCGCCTCGCGCGCACCGAGGCGGCGACCGCCTAAGACCATCAGCAAGGTCCGCTGGCGCCCGATCCGGCGGCTCAGCGAGACGCAGCCCCCGGCGCCGGGAAGAATGCCCATGGCCAGCTCGGGAAGCTGGAACCAGGAACGCCGCGTCGCCGTGATCCGCCGGGCAAAAGCAGCCAGTTCGAGTCCGGCGCCGACGCAGGCGCCGTCGACATGCACTTCCAGACGCGCCGCGCAGCGCACCGCCTCCCGCGCGGGAAGCGTGGCGCAGCGGATGGCATGGGCCGTCGCCGGGTCGGTCGTCGTGCCGAATTCGGAAAGCTCGGCGCCGAGGCTGAAAGTCCTGCCCTCGCCGCGCAGGATCACTCGCACGATCGAAGTATCGGCATTGGCGAGCGCGAATGCCTCGTGCAGCGCGTCGCGCATCGCGCGGTCAATGGCATTGCCCGCCTCGGGGCGGTCCAGCGTCACGGTCAGCACATCATTTTCGCGCGACAGGCGGACCCGGCCTTCCGCCGAAACCGCGCCGCGGGGCCGCGCCGCGATCCAGCGGCGGTGCGCCCCGCTTCCCTGCAAGGCGGCATAGGCCAGCGACTCGGCATTCAGCGCATCCTCGTCCGGCAGGTGCGGCAACATGCGCAGCAACTGCGTGACCACACGCGCGGCAAGCGGCTGGGAAGAGACCGAGCGAAACACCCCCTCAAGCGTGAATCGCGGTTCGAGCCCGGCGTCGAGGCGCGCGGACAGCGGATGATCGCAAGGTCCCAGAGCAATCACCGGAAACGGCGGCAGCACAGGAAGGATCGCTTCGCCGTCGCAATCGGAAAGATCCACGAACGCCACCGGCACATCCGGAATGTTCCCCGGGTCGCACAGGTCGCGCAATCGCATGATCGCATGTTCCGGAATCATCAAGCCCCGCATTCCCTCGGATCTGTCGCCCGTTCGGCGGAGCATGGACCGGGCGGCCCGCCGTGGCCAGCCCGCCGCACTTCATCGCGTGTGCGAAGCCTATTGATGCGCGATCGCCTTGATGATAACCAAGCTTAGCAAAAAACGAGTCAGCCTCAGTTTTTAAGGACCGACTCGCGGAGAGAAGTGAGTTCACCATAACCACCCCCAAGGGAGGAGAGACCTCATGCCTGGAAAGACGACCTCATCGAACAAGGCGAAGATCGCCCGCCGCGTCATCGAAGTGCTGGAATATTTCGACGATTCCCATCGCGAAGCGACCGTCATGGACATCGTGCGGCGCTATAATCGCCCGCAGTCGAGCACTTCGGAACTGCTTTCCAGCCTCGTCGAGCTGGGCCTCCTGCACAAGGACCCCTATTCGCGCGCCTATAGCCTGACGCCGCGCGCGGCCCTGATCGGCACCTCGGGCCAGCCCGAGCTGGTCCGCGACGGACGCATCGTTCGCCTGATGGACCGGCTCGTGGCGCAGACCGGGCTTTCGGTCGCCCTCACCTCGATGGTCGGCCTCGACGTGCAGATCGTGAACTGGCGCCACGGCCCCCGCGCCCTTGCCGCCACCCGTGAGCTTGCCGGGGGCGTGAAGGAACCGCTGGCCCGCAACGGCGCCGGCCTGCTCATGCTCTCGACGATTGCCCGCCAGCGCTGCGAAGGCATGGTGCGCCGCCTCAACGCCGAGGCTGGCGAACTCGAAAAGTTCCAGTTCTCGGACATGATGGCACGCGTCGACGCCTGTCGCGATCCGCGCTACGTATTCGGCCCGGCCGGGTTCGGCAGCGGCGCCGAGGCGCTCTCCGGCCTCGTCCCCCGGCAACCCGAAGGCCATCCGCTGGTCATCAGCCTGATCTACGGCAAGGACGACAAGGTCAATCCGGAGGCCCTGCTCCAGTCGCTGAGCGAAGCCATGCGCAAGTGCCTGCCCGATCCGGTCGTCATGCCGGAACCCGAACAACTTCCGCACGCTGCCTGATGCGGGCCTGAACGGGTCGCACCGATACGGGACGGGCCTCGCGACGTCGCTCGCGGGGCCCGTCTTTCAGATTCGGCTCACTTCGCGCTCGCCTGAATCTCGTCCAGCATCGACTTGGCGAGCTTGAGGAAATTCACGGTGTCGGCCTGCGCCGAAGGCACGGCCCGGCGGAAGGTCGCAAAGCCGTGGATCAGGCCGCGCCCCTCGTAACCCCCGCTTCCACGAGCTTCGCCGCATAGGCCCGGCCCTGATCGCGCAAGGGATCGAGTCCCGCCGTCACCAGTACCGTCGGCGGCAGGCCCGTGAGATCGCCCAGGATCGGGGAGGTCTTCAGGCTTTTCGGGTCGGCCTTGTAGTGCTGGCGGAACAGCGCGGTCATGCTGTCATCCAGACCGTAGCCATGGCCGAACTGCTTCATGGAGGAATATTCGCGGGTGAAGTCCGTCGCCGGATAGATCGGCACCTGCATGATGACCGGCACCGCCGCCGGCTTGTCGCGCAAGGCCGCCGCGGCGATCAGAGCGAGATTCCCACCGGCACTGTCCCCGCTGAGCACGAGGCCGGTAACGTCGCGGCCCAGCACTTTGCCGTTGGCGGCGACCCAGCGCGCGGCGGCCTCGCCATCGTCGGGAGCGGCAGGCCAGGGATGTTCCGGGGCAAGCCGGTACTCGACCGAAACCACGGGGAGATCAAGCTGACGGGAAATCTCGGCGGCCAGAGCAGCATGGGTATCGATGCTGCCGAGCACATAGCCACCGCCGTGGTAATAGACGACGACCGGCCCCGGTCCACGATCCGTCCGGCTATCGAACAGGCGCAGCGCGATCGGCCCGGCCTCGCCGCCCGGCATGGTGAGATCCTTGACCACGGCGATATTGCCGACCGGGAGGTCTCGCGAAGGCATGGCGGAGGGCGGCAGCTTGCGGATCTGGGCAATGACCTCTGCGGTCAGCGCCGGCATCGGCTGGGCATTGGAGGCCTTGAGGTAGGCGGCGACGTCCGGGCGAATGTAAGGGGTGTCGGCAGGTTCCTCTCTCGCGGTCGAGACCACCGGCGCCGCGTCCCTGGCCGCCAGACCTGTCGATGTGGCAAGCACCAGCAAGGCAGCCAGCCCCGGCACCAGATATGCGAAAGTCGAAGCGCGCTTCTTCGTATCGATCACGAACTGCATCCCATCCTCCCTGTCTGGAAGGATCGTTGTACTTAAGCAGTTCGGGCTTTGCGAGTGAAAGGCAGGAAATACCCTTCACCCGGATCAATAAACGCCCCCCTGTTGTTCGGCAAAGTCCTGCACGTCTCCAGCCTTGGCCGCAGCGGCAGCCTGACGCGCCTCCTGCACGCCGCGAATCTGCGCGACGAGCGCATCGCGGCGACGGGCGAATTCGTCCTCCGGCGAATATTGGCGCGGTTCTGTGTCGGGCTTGAAGGCCTCCCAGATCACCGCGGCCTTGGCTTCATTGCCCGGCTCCACGCCCATGACCTGCTTGCCACTGACGCGGTCGATCCGGACCATCCGGATACCGGCAGGCGCGACGAAGGGCTGCGTACCCCAGCGCTCCCTGGTGGCCTGGACCACCTGCTTGAAGATCGGCGCGGAAATGCGGCCACCCTGGGCATAGCCGCCCAGCGAGCGCGGCGTATCGTAGCCGAGATAGACGCCGCCAACATAGTCCTGCGTGCCGCCGACGAACCAGACGTCGGTCGGGCCGTTGGTGGTGCCGGTCTTGCCGAACATCGGAATGCCGAGATCGCGCAGGACGACGGCGGTGCCGCGCGTCACCACGCCTTCGAGCATGTGTACCACCTGATAGGCGGTGCCCGAATCGATCACCTGCTTGCCCCGACGCTGGATGCGCGGCATCGGCTTGCCGTCCCACTCGGACATGTTGCAGGTATCGCAGCGGCGATTGTCCGACTTCCAGATCACCTTGCCATTGCGGTCCTGCACGTAGTCGATCGGCGAGGAGGCGAACTGCACGCCGTTGTTCGCCAGTGCCGAATAGGCGTTGACCATGCGCGACACCGTCGTCTCACCGGCGCCGAGCGCGAAGGAGAGATAGGGCTTGTAGTCGCCGATGCCGACCGTCTTGAAGGTCTTCACCACGCGGTTCATGCCGGTATCGTTGGCGATGCGCACGGTCATCAGGTTGCGCGACTGTTCGAGGCCCCAGCGCATCGTATGGCTGCCAGAGCCGCCCTCGCCGCCGAAGTTGCGGAAGCACTTGTTGCCCAGCGCGCCGCCCTGATAGACGCAGAAGGTGCCGTCGAGCACCTGCGTCGCTGGGGTCATGCCGTATTGCAGGCCGGTGGCATAGACGAAGGGCTTGATCGTCGAGCCGGGCTGACGCTCGGCCTGGACCGCGCGGTTGAAGGAATCGAGGCCAGAATCGAACCCGCCCTGCATCGCCATGATGCGGCCGGTGCCGGGCTGCTCGATGACCATGCCGCCCGAGACTTCCGGAATCGTCCGCACCGCATAAGTGCCCGAGGACACCGGCGCCGCGGCCACGAGATCGCCCACTTTCGCAAGCTCGGAAATGTTGGTCAGGGCCGAGATATTGCCGTCGGCGAAGCCGATCCGCCCGGTCGAGCCACCCCGCTCGAGGATCACGCCGACGCGCCAGTCCTTGTAGTCGATGGTCTTGTTGGAAACGATCAGCTGGGACTGCCAGGTGCTCATGTCGTCGATATGGGCGATCGGGCGCGACCAGGCGCGGGCACCCTGATAGCGCAGCAGACCCGCGCGCAAGGCATCGCGCACCGCGTCCTGCATCTGGTAGTCGAGCGAAGTGCGCACCCAGAGACCGCCAGCATAGACGCTGTTCGGGCCGTCCTCGGCCTTCTCGCCGTACTGGTCGATCAGGCGGCGGCGCACTTCCTCGATGAAGTAGCCGTTGCCGGTGGGGTAGGTCTCCACGCGGCGGGCGATCAGGCCGAGCGGCTGCGCCTTGGCGGCATCGGCGTCGGCGCGGCTGGCCCAGCCGTTCGTGACCATCTGGTCGAGCACCCAGTTGCGACGCTCGATCGCCATGTCCTCGTACTGCTTGCGGCCATAGCGCTCGGGCGCCTTGGGCAGGATCGCCAGGAACGCCGCCTCGTGAAGCTGCAGCTGGTCGACGTCCTTGCCGAAATAGGCGCGGGCCGCCGCCTGCACGCCGAAGCTCTGGCGGCCGAGCGGGATCTCGTTGAGATAGAGTTCGAGGATCTGCTGCTTGTTCAGCACGCTCTCGATCCGGCGGGCGACCACCATTTCCTTGAGCTTGCGGGTGACCGAATACTCGTCGCCGATCAGGATGTTCTTGGCGACCTGCTGGGTGATCGTCGAACCGCCGCGGGCGCGGTCGCCGGTGCCCAGCTTCGAGGCATAGTCGATTACCGCGGCCCCAAGCCCGGTGACATCGACGCCGCCATGGGTCCAGAAGGTCTTGTCCTCGGCGGAGAGGAAGGCATCGATCAGCGGCTTGGGAAAATCGACGTAGCGCAGCTGCACGCGGCGTTCGCGGGCATAGCTGTAGACGATCGCGCCATCGACGCCGCGCACCATGGTCGGCAGCGGCGGCTGATATTCGAGCAGCTTGCTGGCATCGGGCAGGTCATGGGTGAAAGCGACCCAGAGTCCGCCCAGCGCGACGAGGCCGACCCCTCCGGCATACGTGAAACGCCGGAGCCACTTGCGCTCGCGCCAGGCCCCGCCGAATGCGGCAAAGGGCCGGGTAAAGCGCGACCCGGCGCCGCGATGGATGCGATAGTGGGCGTCCTCGGGCGGCTGCTCGGCGCCGTTGTCGATGATCTCGTCGGTCATTTCGACTGCCCTCTAGAGCATTTTCTAATCAGGTGGAATCACCTGATGACTCGGAAAATGCGATAAACAAAAATCCAGAGCGGTTTTCCGATGCGTAGAATCGAAAAACTGCTCTGAAGCATTTCCGGGTCAGGTGGAAACACCGAGCGTCCGGAAAATGCGGCAACAACAGATTAATCGGAGACTGAGCCGCTCCGGTCGAGCGCCTCACGCCCTAGCACGCCCTTTTCCGGCAAGGCCAGACGCCGAGCACTCTTTTCGTCGCAGCGCTGGCTCTGCCAGCAGTTCCGTTTCACGCCCCGGCCTTGCGCGCGAAATAGGCGCGGATGGCGCGGGCGGCGGCATCCGCAAGCGCCTGCTGCCCGGCCCGCGAGCCGAGCAGTTCGGCATCCGCCGGATTGTTGATGTAGCCGGTCTCGAACAGGATCGACGGGATATCCGGCGCCTTGAGCACGGCGAGCGCAGCGGTCTGCACTTCGTCGCGGTGCAGGCCGAGACCGGCACCGCGCATCTCGCGCAGGACCAGTTCGCCCACTTGCGTCGATCCCGCCTGCGTGCCCCGCTGCGACAGGTCGAGCAGGATCGCGCCCACCGTCTGGCTGGTCTGCGCCAGCGCCACGCCGTTGACGCGGCCAGCCTGGTTCTCGCGCGCGGCGAAGCGTTCGGCCGCCTCGCTCGACCCCTTCTCGGACAGGACATAGACGCTGGCGCCGCGCGCGGAATCGGCATCGGCACTGTCGGCATGGATGGATACGAAGAGATCGGCGCCCAGACGGCGCGCGATGTCGGGCCGGTCCGGCAAGGCAATGAAGCGGTCGGCGTCGCGGGTCAGCGCCACGCGAATGCCGCCACTTTCGAGCAGGCGGTTGCGCAAGGCATTGGCGATCCGCAGCGCCACGGTCTTTTCCTTGAGGTCGCCCTGCCCCGCGCCGGGATCGAAACCGCCGTGCCCGGCGTCGATCACCACCAGCGGACGACTGGCGTCGGGCGGGCCGTCCACTCTCGGCAGGTCCACCGGCATGTTGCCATCGGGCAGATCGAAGCGGACGACGTAATCGAGATCGCGGGGCGAGAGCACGAAACGCGGCCAGAGCACCCACAACGCGATCACCAGCGCCAGAGGCGCCGACAGGATCATGGCGAGCTGGATCGGGCGCGACATGGCCTCTGACTAGGATCGCCCTGCCCGCCCGGCAATCCCGCCATGACGCGCTTTTCCCCCGATTTCACGCCTCTGGCGGCAATCCGGAGCGCGATATGACACACAGTTCGGCAATGAACTTGCCGTACAGTGTCTTGAATGCTAGGCCGTTCCGACCCGGGACAAAAAAGCCTCGGCCCTTGCACTCCGGAAAGACGCCGCCTCGAACGGCGCCGGGCAAGGCCGACAAGGCCAAGTCCCGGCCGTCAAAAGCCGGAAAATTCGTTCCGGATCGAACAGGTTGACGCGAGAGATGAGAAGCCAATTGCCGCCTTGCCAGCCGACGCCCGAACGGGCGGTGGCGGTGTGGGCGCAATTCTTCGCGTGTCCGAAATCGCCACGCGCACTTCCGCTCGCAGACACGCCCGCACGTCTCTCGGCACTTCGCCGCAAGACCGCAGGCACCACCGCGCCCTCCGGCGCGGCAGACAGAAAAACCGTCGCACTCGGGGCGCTGGATTGCCCCGTTTCACACCTTACCCATGCCCGCTTGGAGACAAGCCGTTTCGAGGCTGGCCTTGCCGCATCCGGCAGGCCTCATGTCCTCACGGCGGGCACCATCGCACAGACACGCGCCACCCTGGCTGATCCGGCCGGGGCAGAGCGCGTACGGAGATTATACAATGGCAACGCGCATGCTCATCGATGCGCGCCACCCGGAAGAAACGCGGGTGGCGGTACTCAAGGGAAATCGCATTGAAGAGTTCGATTTCGAATCGGCCGACAAGAAGCAGATAAAGGGCAACATCTACCTGGCGAAGGTCACCCGCGTGGAACCTTCGCTCCAGGCGGCGTTCGTCGATTTCGGCGGCAATCGCCACGGCTTCCTGGCCTTCAGCGAAATCCACCCCGACTACTACCAGATCCCCAAGGAGGACCGCGAGGCCCTGCTGGCGGAAGAAGCCGCCCATGCCGAGGAAGAAGCCGCCCTGCGCGCTTCGGAAGGCGATGACGAGGACGAAGACGGCGGCGACGGCTACGACGACGGCGGCCTGACCGAAGTCGACACGTCCGAGAAGGACCAGGTCGCCACGATCGAGGACGGCGCCGTCGAGAACGGCTTCGAAACCGCCGAGGAAGAAGCGTCCGAGGAAGAAAACGGTGGCCGTGGCCGCCGCGGCCGTGGTCGCCGCCAGGGTGGCCGCAGCGGCGGTCGCTCGAAGGAAGCCGACGAACTGCGCGCCAAGCGCATGGCGCTGCGCCGCCGCTACAAGATCCAGGACGTGATCCACCGCCGCCAGGTGCTGCTGGTGCAGGTCGTCAAGGAAGAGCGCGGCAACAAGGGCGCCGCCCTCACCACCTACCTCAGCCTTGCGGGCCGCTACTGCGTGCTCATGCCGAATTCGAGCCATGGCGGCGGCATCAGCCGCAAGATCAGCTCGGCTTCGGACCGCAAGCGCCTGAAGTCGATCATCGCCGAAATGGACCTGCCGCGCTCGATGGGCTGCATCGTCCGCACGGCGGGCCTCCAGCGCACCAAGACCGAGATCAAGCGCGACTTCGACTACCTCGCCCGCCTCTGGGACGAGCTGCGCGAACAGACGATGCGCTCGGCCGCCCCGGCGCTGATCCATTCGGACAGCGACCTCATCAAGCGCGCGATCCGCGACATCTATAACCGCGATATCGAGGAAGTCGTCGTCGAGGGCGAGGAAGGCTACCGCGCGGCCAAGGACTTCATGAAGCTCCTGATGCCGAGCCACGGCCGCAAGGTTAAGCCCTATTCCGATCCCGTGCCGCTGTTCCAGCGCTACGGCGCCGAAGACCAGCTGACCGCGATGTACGATCCGGTCGTGCAACTGCGTTCGGGCGGCTACATCGTCATCAACCCGACCGAGGCGCTCGTCTCGATCGACATCAACTCGGGCCGCGCCACCAAGGAGCACGGAATCGAGCAGACGGCGGTCGCCACCAACCTCGAAGCCGCGCAGGAAATCGCCCGCCAGCTTCGCCTGCGCGACATGGCCGGTCTGGTCGTCATCGACTTCATCGACATGGAGTACGGCTCGAACGTCCGCAAGGTCGAGAAGGCGGTCAAGGAAGCGCTCAAGAACGACCGCGCCCGCATCCAGGTCGGCCGCATTTCCAGCTTCGGCCTGATGGAAATGAGCCGCCAGCGCCTGCGCACCGGCGTGCTGGAAGCGACCACCCGCTCCTGCCCGCACTGCGACGGCACCGGTCTCGTCCGCACCGCCAGCTCGGCGGGTCTCTCGGCGCTGCGCCTGATCGAGGACGAAGCGGCCAAGGGCAAGGGCGTCGTGGTTTCGCTCTTCGCCTCGACCGAGGCGGCGATCTACCTGCTCAACGCCAAGCGCACCGATCTCGCCGACATCGAGGACCGCTATGGCGTCAACGTCGAAGTGATCCCCGAAGGCGAGAACGAAGGCGCGAAGATGCGCGTCATCTCCTCCGGCCCGCGCAACGAGTTCGTTCCGCGCTTCGACCCGATCGCCGAAGACGTCGAGGACGACTTCATCGACGAGGAAGAAGAGTTCGCCGAGGAAGAGCGCGAGGAAGCGCGCGGCCGAAACGAATCGCGCGGCGAAACCCGCGACGAGGACGATGAAGGCGGCTCGCGTCGCAAGCGTCGCAAGCGTCGCCGGGGTCGTGGTCGCGATCGCCGCGACGAGAACGGCTCGGAAGAAGGCGCCGAATTCGAGGCTGAAGGCGAAGCTGAAGCTGAAACCGCTGCCGAAGACGGTGAAGCGGATGCCGAAACCGACGGCGAATTCGCACCTGCCGCGGAAGGCGACGACTCGGAGGCACCGCGCAAGCGTCGCCGCCGTGGTGGCCGTCGTCGGCGCGGTCGTCGAGACGAGAACGGTGAGGGCGCCGAGAACGGTGAAGGCGGCGAGGAAGCGGCCGAGGCCGTGACCGAAGCGGAGGAACCGGTCGAAGTCGTCGCCGAAGTGGTGATCGCCGCCGAACCGGTCGTCGAGGCCGAGGAAGCACCTGCCAAGCCGAAGCGCACCCGTCGCAAGAAGGCCGAGACGGTCGAAGCCGTAACCGAAGCTCCGGTCGTCGAAGCACCGGCCGCCGAGGAAGAGGCCCCGGCCAAGCCGAAGCGCACCCGTCGCAAGAAGGCCGAGACGGTTGAAGCCGTAACCGAAGCTCCGGCCGCCGAAGTACCGGCTGCCGAGGAAGAGGCTCCGGCCAAGCCGAAGCGCACGCGCCGCAAGAAGGCCGAGGAAGCCGCCGAAGCGCCAGCGGAAGCTCCGGCCGCCGAGGAAGCGCCTGCCAAGCCGAAGCGCACCCGCGCCCGCAAGGCCGACACTGCCGAGACCGCGGAAGCCCCCGCCAAACCCGCACGCAAGACCGCGACCCGGGCGAAGCCGAAGACTGCCGCCAAGGCCGCTGCCGAACCGGTAGCCGAAGAGCCGGTCGCCGTGACGTCCGCCAACGAAGAGACCGTTGCCGCCGAGTCTTCGGACGACGCCTCGGGTCCGCGTCGTGGCTGGTGGCAGCGCACTTTCGGCAACTGACGACCGAAAACTGACGGTGTGTGGGCGGTTCAGGCCGCCCTCCTCCAGAAAAAGGCCCCGCACGGCAACGTGCGGGGCCTTTTGCCGTCAGATCACGCAGCTTTCGGTCGTCGGATCGATGATCGCCGCAACCTCGGTAATGCGCGTAGCCGGAAAGCCCGACATTTCCGCATGTTCGCGAATCCGCTCCTCGCTTTCGGCCAGGTAGATGCAGAAAGTCTTGTCCCCGGCGACGTAGGAGTGCTCCCACTGCACGCCGGGTATCCGCGCCAGCGCAGCGTTGGACGCGCGCGCCGCGCCGCCCAGTTCCGCACTGTTCATGCCGCCCACGCCGGGCAAGTCGCGCTCGATCACATAGCGCTTCATCATCGCCGCTCTCCCATGGCTTCGGGACCGCGCGGATCGCCGGATGCCGTCCTCGCGGCCCGCCAGATCGGACTGTCATACGCCCGTTTACCCCTCGCCGCGCCGGGAATCGTTCGCCTGCCGCAATCCCGCACGACCGATTTGCAACACCCTGAGGCCACGAAACCGCTATCACACCCACTCTGGCCCTTGCCCCACGCGGTTGAATCGCTAAGGGGACATTCACAGTCGCGGTTCGTGCCGCAGTGCAAGATCACGGGGATTTCTTCATGGCGAGCTTCACCCTCCCGGCCAACAGCAAGATCAAGAAGCAGGGCAAGGTTCACAAGGCCGAAGGCGCCACGCGCGTAAAGAAGTTCACCGTCTACCGCTACGACCCGGATTCGGGCGAGAACCCGCGCTACGACACGTTCGAGATTGACCTCGACAATTGCGGCCCGATGGTTCTCGACGCGATCATCAAGATCAAGAACGAGCTGGATTCGACGCTGACCTTCCGCCGTTCGTGCCGCGAAGGTATCTGCGGTTCCTGCGCGATGAACATGAACGGCTCGAACGGCCTCGCCTGCACCACCGCGATCGAGGACCTCAAGGGCGACATCCGCATCACCCCGCTGCCGCACATGGAAGTGATCAAGGACCTCGTTCCCGATTTCACGCACTTCTACGCGCAGTACGCCTCGATCCGCCCCTGGCTGCAAACGGTTTCGACCACGCCCTCGGGCAAGGAACGCCTTCAGAGCCCCGAACAGCGCGAGAAGCTGGACGGTCTCTACGAGTGCATCCTCTGCGCCTGCTGCTCGACCTCGTGCCCGAGCTACTGGTGGAATTCCGACAAGTTCCTCGGCCCGGCGATCCTGCTCCAGGCCTATCGCTGGCTGGCCGACAGCCGCGACGAAATGACCGGCGAGCGCCTGGACGAGCTGGAAGATCCCTTCCGCCTCTATCGCTGCCACACGATCATGAACTGCGCGAACGTCTGCCCCAAGGGCCTCTCGCCCGCGCGTGCGATCGCCGAAATCAAGAAGATGCAGGCCGAGCGTCAGGTCTGAGTCTTCGGACCAGACCTTGCCTCAATTGCGCTGACCCCGTGTCGTCCGAACCATCTCCCGTCGCAGGTCCGCACTTCAAGGCAGGCCTGCAATGACCGCGATGCTCGAACGCTACGAAACGCTGGTCGCGACCGGCGAGCTTCGTTCCGATCCGGAACAGGCCGCCGCCGCGGAGCGGCTGAACCAGCTCCAGCGCGAAATCTACAAGGCGCGGACTTCCACCGGCCTGTTCGGCAAGCTGCTGGGCAAGAAGGCCCCCTCCCCGCGCGGCCTCTACATGTGGGGCGGCGTCGGGCGTGGCAAGTCCATGCTGATGGACCTGTTCCACCAGACCCTCGACATCGAGGAAAAGCGCCGCATCCACTTCCACGCCTTCATGCTGGAAGTCCATGCGCTGCTGCGCGAGGAACGCCGCAAGGAAAGCGGTGACCCGATTCCGCCGGTCGCGGCGACGATCGCCCGCAACGTGCGTGTTCTCGCCTTCGACGAAATGGTGGTGAACAATTCCGCCGATGCCATGATCATGAGCCGGCTCTTCACGCACCTCATTCTCGAAGAAGGGGTGACGATCGTCACCACCTCGAACCGGGCGCCCAAGGATCTCTACAAGAACGGCCTCAACCGCGAGCATTTCCTGCCCTTCATCGACCTGATCGAGAAGGAACTGGACGTGCTCACGCTCAACGGCCCGACCGACTACCGCCTCCACCGCCTCGGCGGCATGGCGACCTGGTACCATCCGCTGGGCGAGGAAGCTACCGAACAGGCGCGCGAGGTTTTCTACCGCCTTACTGACTATCCGCCGGAAGACAGCGAGCACGTGCCTTCTGCCGACATCGACGTGGGCGGCGGGCGCATGCTGCACGTCCCCAAGAGCCTGAAGGGCGTCGGCGTGTTCAGCTTCAAGCGCCTCTGCGGCGAAGCGCGCGGCGCGGCGGACTATCTGGCGATCGCCCGCGCCTATCACACGGTCCTCATCATGGGGATTCCGAAGATGGGCCCTGATCGCCGCAACGAAGCCGCGCGCTTCGTGACGCTGATCGACGCGCTCTACGAGAACAAGGTCAAGCTGATCGCTGCGGCCGATGCCACCCCGGAAGATCTCTACGAGGCCGGCGACGGCCGCTTCGAATTCGAGCGCACGGTCAGCCGTCTCAACGAGATGCAGAGCGCCGATTACCTCGCCATGGGCCATGGCGAAGACTGAAATCGTTAACAGTCTGCGAATCAATCGTTAACGCGAGAGCTGCCAAATGCTTTCGCGAACAACGATTCTTGCCCGAACAAAGCGACTCTGCTCCAAGTCGTTAACAGACTGGCGGCAATAAAAAACGCCCTGCTCCTATGCCGGAGAGGACGTCAGCATGTTTCTGGAACACGCTATATCCGCATTAAAGCCCTGATTTATTGCGTTTTCCAACTCCAGAACGAGAAAGTGCGGCACTTCTTGCGAAGTGCCGCACCCGATTTTGGTTATTAGCGGCCGAGGCTGCCCCAGTTCCAGCTGTACATAACATTACCCCATGTGAACCGCCGCTATCTTGCGGCTGAGCACATGGATAACAATAGGTTAAAAAGTCATCAAGACTTTTTTAACCAGTTCGTCGCGGCTCTCTCCCCACGATTTGCGTGAGGAGATCCCGGAACGGGACGGGACGGCTCACATAGTAGCCCTGAATCACATCGCACTGCATCGCGCGCAGGATTTCCAGCGCCGCCTGAGTCTCGACACCCTCGGCCACCACGACCCGATCCTGCGAGTGGGCCATTTCGATGATGGACTGCACGAGCAGGAGATCTTCCTTGTTCCCTTCCATCGCCTGGATGAAGACCTTGTCGATCTTGACCTCGGTGGCGGGGAGATAGCGCAAGTAGTCGATCGTCGCGTTGCCCGTGCCGAAATCGTCGATCGAGAGATGGATACCGGACTGGACGAGCTTCTGGAGCATCTGGAACGTCCGCGAGCTGCGGTCCAGACGGTCGGTCTCGGTGATCTCCAAGATCAGCTTGTCTGCGGGCAGACCATAAGTCGCGAGGATTTCCGCGATCATGCCCGGCAGCCCCGGATTGCGCAGGAGCTGGGCGGAGATGTTGACCGACATGGTCATGTCGAAACCATGACGGCGCAGTTCCACTGCCGAGCGCACGGCATCGTCGATCACGAACCGCGTGATTCGTTCGATCCGGTGGAATTCCTCGGCAATGCGGATGAATTTGTCCGGGCTGATCGGGCCGCGCTCCGGATGGGTCCAGCGGACAAGGGCCTCGGCGCCGGTCACGCGGTTGCTGGCGACGTCGAGCTTGGGCTGATAGGCGACCCAGACCTCGCCGTTGTCGATCGCGCGGTCGAGCTGGGTGAGCAGCGAGATTTCCCACTGCGCCTCATGCTTGCGGCTGTCGAACTTGTAGACGAGTTCGTCGTTGCGCACGGCCTCCTCGGCCGATTGCATGGCGCTGGCGACTCGGCTGGAGACCGGGCGATCGAATTCCGAATCGATGCCGCAGTTGAACGAGAGATCGATGTCGAGTCCGCCGACCTGGATGCCGTTCTGGACGATCCGGTGCAGGCCCTCGAGGTTCTCGAACAGATCGAAGGTGCTGCGGATCGTCGAGAGCCACATGAACATGCCGCCTTCGTGATAGACCGTGACTTCGCTGTCGCTGATGCGGATGCGTCGCACGATCTCGTTGGCGACCTGGCCTTCGACATGCTCGGCAAAACTGCCGATGATCGCTCCGTAGTTGCGGATCTGAAGCGCCACGAGAATGCGGCTCGATACCGCATCGTACTTGCGCAGGACCTGAATGCTCGGCAGGCCCGAACCCGAATTGGTCTCTCCGGCCACCTCGACGCGGTCGAGATTGCGCATCCGGAAGACGGCCACCGCCGCCATGGCGATCGCGGGAACGATGTCCACCTGGATACGGAACTGATCGAGCGCCAGCGGCGCGACGATCAGAACGGCGACCAGGCCCGTAAAGCGATAGACATCGAGAACGCGACCCCGGCCGAGCCCGGTCAGAACGACACCCAGCACTACGAGGAAGGCAGGAAGCCATCCCAACTCGATCGGAACGCCTTCCTTCAGGGTTTCCGCAGCGATGGCATGGAAAAACGCTCCGGGAGCATAACCCTGCGCGGGCAAGGTGTGGAGGTCATGATAGACTTCCGCACTGGGAGCGATGATCACGTCCTTACCGCGAATGGCTGCCTTGTCGAACCGTCCCTTCAGGATGTCGACGTAGCTCACTGTGGGTATGGTCGTATAATCGATGGCGTAATCCGGACGAAAAACGCGGTCGCTGGGCCTCGACACCCCGGCGATCTTTGCCGCCAGGCTCGGGATGTCGCCTACCGGGCTTCCGGACGAAAATGGCAGGCTGATGCTCAGGTTGAAAGGATGATCCAGCGCCAGGAGCGAAACGGCGTCGGCATTCTCAAGGAACGCGCGCGGCGGCGTCGCAGCGGCATAATTGCCCCGCGGCCCGTCCTTGGCAGGCATCGCGCCTAGGAACACGCGGTTTGGAAACGCCTTGAGCGCCTCGAGGAACTGATCCCGGCCAGGATCCTTGTCGTTGTCGGTCAGGAAGCGATCCACGAACACGCGTTTGACGCCCGCCCCCTGCAAGTTGCGAATGACCTGCGCATCGTTTGCGCGGGTAACGTCGAGAACCTCCAGTTCCTCAAGCGTCTTGCCGTCCTGCAGGACCATGACGATCTCGCCCTTCGACGGACGCATGCGGAGCCAGGTGCGGCCGTTCACCAGCACGTCCTCAAGCGGCAGGGCTGCGCCGGTCACGCCCAGCAGGACACCGGTCAGCACCGCCCAGAAGACGATCCGGAACCGGGCGCTCTTCCAGATCTTTGCGATCCGCGCGCGGAGGTCAGACATCATGCCCTCGCAAATTCTTCCCCTCTGCGCCCAATCGCAGGACATGGCTGTCCTTGGCGGAAAGCGTCCGCATTTCAATCGTGTAATGACGACCTGCTCTGTTCATGGACGTCCTGCGATGGCGTTGTCGCTGCCCGGACTAGAGCAAAGGTCCTAAGAAGAAGTTAGGTTAATCCCGATTCACGATAGATTTCCGACATCACTGGCTAACGCAGCCGGACCTCGGGACAGAGGGCAAATCAGGAGATGCCCAGATGCGTCAGCGATCGATCGAGCATCAGAAGCTGCCAGAGCAGGCGCGAATGATCGCTTTTACCGGAAATATGGTCCTCCACCAGAGCACCGAGGCGCGGCGCGTCGAACCAGCCGGTCCGCGCCAGCGTCGCGCTGGAGGCAATCTCGCGGGCGCTCTGTGCCAGAGGTCCCCGGAACCACTGCGCGATCGGCGTGACGAATCCCTGCTTGGGCCGATAGAGAATCGGCTCGGGCAGGAAACGCCGCATGGTCCGCTTCATCAGCCACTTCCCCTGCCCTCCGCGCACGCGCAGGCTTTCGGGCAGCCGGGCGGCGAATTCGATCAGGCGGTGGTCGAGCAGCGGTTCTCGCGCTTCAAGGCTGACCGCCATGCTCGCGCGGTCCACTTTGGTCAGGATATCGCCGGGGAGCCAGTGCTTGAGATCGGCATATTGCGCGCGGTCGAGGCCCGAGCGGGCCGGAGCCGCGCGCATCAGGTCGAGCACGGATTGCTCGGCGCGGTAGTCCCCGCGCAGGCGGCGGAAATCGTCGGAATAGAGCCGATCGCGCAGTTCCGGCGGGGTGAACCCGATAGCCCGGGCATAGCCCTCCGCACTGTCCGCCGCGAGCGAAAGCAGCGTCGATTTGGCCCGTAGCGGGCGCGGCGCCCAGTCCGCCTTCGGATAGAGCGCTCCGAGCGTGCCGAACACCGGCCCGCGAATCGCCTGCGGGATCAGCCCGCGCACGCGGTCCTCGCTGCGCTGGAAGATATGGCGACGATAGCCCGCAAAGGCCTCGTCAGCCCCGTCGCCGGACAGCGCCACGGTCACCGATTCGCGCGCGAGTTGGCAGACCCGCCAGGTCGGCAGCGCGGAGGCATCGGCGAAAGGCTCGTCGAACATCCCGGCAAGGCCGTCGATGGCCTCGAAATCGTCGGGCGAGACCTGCCGGGCGCGGTGATCGGTGCCGAACTGGCGGGCGATCTGCGCGGCATAGTCGCTCTCGTCGAGCGCGGCGACGTCGAAGCCGATCGAGCAGGTCCTGACCGGCGCACCGCTCGCCTCGGCCATGAGCGCGACGACGCTGGAACTATCCACTCCGCCCGAGAGGAAAGCGCCCAGCGGCACGTCGGCGACCATGCGCGAGGTGACGGCCTCGCGCAGCAGATGGAGCAGTTCCGCTTCGAGGTCTTCCACCTTGCCCTTGCGGCGCTCGGCGAAGGAAATGTCCCACCACTGGACCGGCCGGGGCAGCGGCGCGCCGTGGCGCAGCAGCAGCGAATGGCCCGCAGGCAGCTTGGTCACGCCTTTCAGGATCGAGCGCGTATCGGGCACGTAGCCCCAGGCGAGATAGTCCTCGATCGCCAGCGGATCGATCTCGCGGCGCAGCAGGGGATGGGCGAGCAGCGCCTTGAGTTCCGAGCCGAAGACGAGGCTGCCGTCGCTCAGCGGCGCCAGGAACAGCGGTTTCACGCCCAGCCGGTCGCGCGCGAGGAACAGGGTCCGCGCATCGAGGTCGTAGATCGCGAAGGCGAACATGCCGTGGAGGTGGGTCACGCAGTCCGGCCCCCAGCGCTGCCAGGCGGCGAGAATCACCTCGCTGTCGCCGTCGGTGCGGAACTCGGCGCCCGTGGCGCGCAGTTCGCGCCGCAATTCGCGGTAATTGTAGATCTCGCCGTTGAAGACCAGCATCGCCCGCCCGTCCGGCGAGACCATTGGCTGGGGCGAACCGGCCACGTCGATGATCGAGAGGCGCCGGTGGCCGAGCGCCACGCCGGGTGCGGTCCATACGCCGCTGCCGTCCGGCCCGCGATGCGCCAGCGCGTCGCACATGGCCTCCACCCGCGCCGGGTCCACCGGCTTGGGCGTTTCGAGATGATAGATACCGGCGATGCCACACATAAGTGCTTGGCCTAGCGGAGCCCGGTCACGCGGTCCATCCACGCGCCGGTTGGGCCTGTAGCGGCCTGGAAACGGGCAATCGCATCGGCCGCGTCACGGCCTTCCGACGAGAGGATCAGCATCGCCGTGGGCCGTGCATGGAGGCGCAGGTTTCCACCGATCACGGCAAGCTTGAGGCGCGCATTGCTGCCGCTCAGCAGGTCTCCGGTACGATACCAGGTCACAGTGAGACGCTCAACCTTGCCGCCGCCGAGCAGGCGCTCGCTGCGGCCTTCTCCGATCGCGGGTCCGGGGGACTGCCACGACCAGGCGGTGCCGGGCGTCAGGGCGCCCTGCCCGAAGCCGCCCGCCTCGCGGCCCTCGCCCTGCCCGGCATAGAGCGCAACGAAGACATCGACCTTGCGCCCCTCGCCATCGGCATAGCGGCCGAGCAGGCGGTGATCGGCGCCTTCCGCGCGCGGTTCCCACCAGATCGCCGGGGTATAATCCACGCGCTTCCAGCCGGGGACTTGCGGCAGATCGATCCGCGGCGGCAGCGACGCCGCCAGCGTGTCGCCGAGATGCGCCCAAACCTTGGCGCCCACCAGCATCAGCGCCAGCGCCGCCAGCACGATCGCCGCCGGGACGCGCGCGCGTTCGAGACGGCCCAGCATCGGCGACTGCGCAATGACGGCGGCGTTGAACATCGGCGCATCGAGCGGTCGGTCGAAAAAGCGCCACGCGCCCGCGATCACCAACGAGAGTACGACAGCGAAGAAAACCCAGCCGTAGACGATATGATCGAAGCCCGCCGCCTTCTCCACGCCGACGATCTGCGCCGCATAGATCGTGCCCCAGGCGCGCACGCCGTTGGCAAGGATCGGCACCAGGAGGCAGGCCAGCATCATTCCCGCGCGGCGGCGCCAGCTGGTGAAGCAGACATTGGCGGCAAGCGCTCCGAAGGCGATCATCGCGATCAGGAACTTCACGCCGGAGCAGGCTTCCGCCACTTCGAACAGCCCGGCGGGCGTGTCGATGAACACGCCGTCGATGGTTGCGGGAATGCCGCTGACATGGGTGAGCGCAACGGTGATCTTCGCGGTGATGGTCTGGAGCACTTCGACCAGTTCCTCGCCCACCGGCACCAGGAAGGCCATGTAGCAGAGCGGGAAGAACAGCCCCGCCGTCACCCGCGGCCCGAGCAGCAGCGGCACCGTCGCGCCGAGCATGGCCACCGCGCCTGCCTGTCGGGCGAGATCGAGGCCGGACAGCGCGCCGAGCAGCCAGAGGAACGCCGCGCCCGCCATCAGGATCAGCCCCGGCCACCAGCACAGCGGCTCCAGCTTCGCCAGTTCGCCACGCCGCTGCCAGACCAGCCAGCCGAGGATCGGCGGGATGAGCACGATATGATTGTAGGTCGAGATATCCCACCACTGCCGCGCCATTGCCGCCCAGTCGGCAAAGAACGCCGCGAGCAGGACGAACGCCGTGAGCCCACAGCGAATCAGCGCCGCGCGCCACGGCAAAGGCACGTTCTGCCAGTGCCAGCCCGAGGGTGCCTTTGCGGCCAGGGTATCAGGCGGCATCGGTCAGGCTTTCCTTCTCCATGCCGATCATGCGCGGCAGCACGGCCAGCGCGGCCTCCCAACTGGCATGGGCACAAATCCACGCGCGCGCCGCCTGTCCCATGGCGCGGCTGCGGTCCCGGTCATCGGCGAGTGCGATGACGGCATTCCCCAGCGCCGCATCGCTTGTCGCGACAAGGAAGTGCCGTCCGTCCTCCCCCTCGATCCCCGTCGCCGCCCCCGGCGAGAGCACGACCGGCAATTCCATCGCCATCGCCTCCAGCACCTTGTTCTGCACGCCCCGCGCGATCTCCAGCGGCACCAGAGCCATATCCGCAGCCGCGAGCCAGGGACGGATATCCTCGACGCGGCCCCAGACGTGAACGCCCTCGCGGCCATGATGGGCGAGCAGCGAAGGCGACGGATTGCGCCCGACGACATGCAGGCCGGCATCCGGGCAGCGGGCGCGGACCAGCGGCAGGATACGGGTGATCGCCCGCTCGACCGCCGCGATATTGGGCGCGTAGTCCATCTGGCCGGTGAAGACGAGACGCGGCCCTTTCAGGGCCAGCATGCGCGGCTCCGGCGCTGCGCCTGCGGGATCGAAGAGTGCGCTGTCGATGCCGTTGCCCATCGCCTCGACCGTGCAGGCCGGATCGTCCAGCCGCGCGGCGAACAGCGCCGCCTCGGCCTTGCTGACCAGCAAGGTGCGGTCGGCGCGGCGTGCGATCCGGGCTTCCTCGGTGCGCAGGAGTCGCCCTTCCCGGCGCTCCATCCAGCTGCGGAAGCCGCGTCCCTGGGCGCCATAGGCCTCGAACTTGGCCGAATCGACGTCGACCAGATCGACGATCACCCGCCCGCGAAAGTCCTCGGGAACATATTGCGCCATCTGGCCGGAGAACACGAAGATCGTTTCGATCGGACGGCTGCGCAGGGTCTCCCCGACCCATTGCGCCATGCGGCGGTCGTGAAAGGCGGTCAGGCTGAGCGGGAGGCCCTTGGCGAGCGCCTCGATCCCCGCCACCGGCAGCGACTTGCCGCGCGCGAGCAGGAGGTGGCTCTCCGCCAGCGCGGCCATCTCGCCCTCGCAGGCATGATCCGCCGCGTCGTCCGCGAAGCAGCCCAGATGCACCGGCGCCAAGGCCGCCAGCGCCTTCAGCACATTGTGCGAGCGGATCTTGTCCCCCCGGTCGGGCGGGAACGGAATGCGGTGCGCGAGGAAGAGGATCTCGCCCATCAACCGATCCCGCGCGCGATCAGCGGTCCGAGCCGATTGGCCACGGATAGCGGCAGGCGCTGCCAGAGTTTGATTTGAAGCGAGAGCTTGGAACTGGTCGGGTCGGCCTCACGCCTGACCGTGCCGGGCGCGGTCCAGGTCGCGTAAGTCAGCGGCTCGGGCTCGAAGCCCCAGTTGCGCTTGAAATGATAGGCGCCGCTGCCGGTCTTGGAGCGGCCGAAGTCGAACATGGTGCATCCGCGCCGCCGCGCATGAAGCATCAGCTCGTAATACATCCGGTCGTTGGCGCGCAGGACGCGCGCTTGGTGGGTGCCGCCTCCCCAGTAGGGCATGGCCGCGCCGCGATGGTAGAGGGTGATGACGCTGGCGACCGGGCGCCCCTGATGGCGCACGGTCAGCACGTCGGCATCCTCCCCGAAGGCATCGAGCACGGCATCGAGCAGGGCGCGCGGGAAGACCGGGGTGCCGAGATTGCGATAGCTTTCCGCGAAGACCGCATAGTGCGCGGCGCGGTCGCGCTCGGACGTGCCGATCTCCACGTCGAGATCGTTCGCCAGCGCCTTGCGGACCTCGGCGCGCTGCTTGCGCGGAATGTCGAGCAGTTGCGCCTCGTCGTCCGCCGCCAGCGGGCGGGCGAAGTTGCAGTGGCTCTCGGTCTTGAGCGCCCAGCTTTCTGCGGCTTCCGGCAGCACCCCGCCCCGCAGTTCGATGGCCGGGCAGGACTGGCGCAGCGCCAGTTCCTCCAGCGCCGCGAACAGCGCCGCGACGTCCGCGCCTTCGACCGTCAGCAGCCCGCCACCGACCGCGAAGCCGGACGAAGCCAGCAGCCTCCCAAAGATCGGCGAATGAATGGCGTCGAGCGGCAGGAAGGCGAGGATTTCGCCCTGTCGCTCCTCGATCAGCGCCAGCGCGCGGTTGCCCGTCGCCCGTGCGACCGAGACGAACCAGGCCGGGCGATGGAACGGCGTCGCTTGCGGGTGGCGCGCGGTGAACAGTTCCAGCCGCGCCACTTCACCGGGATCGGAGAGATCGACCAGCCGCACCGCGCCCGCCACCGGAGCGAAGGGCGCGTTCATGCCGCCAGCGCTTCCCGCAGCGGCACCGCCCGCTCGGCCTCGCGCACGGCGAGTTCGTCCATGCGGCCCCAGCGGAAATCGCCGATGAGCTGGCGCAGCTTGCCCGCCATGACGCCCAGATTGGTATAGTGCCGCAGCCGCGAGCGCAGCGGCGCGTTAGGCACGCGCGGCTGGTTCGGGTCGATCTCCCAGGGGTGGAAATAGAACACCGCTGGGCGCCCCTCGCCATTCACCTGCCGAATCGCCCAGCGCGAGAAGCCGTAGGGCAGCACGCGGAAGAACCCGCCGCCGCCAGCCGCCAGCCGTCGTCCGGCGAACCTCGCGGTCGTCACCGGAATCTCGACGAGCGGGCTGTCCGCCAGCGGGTTGAACGCGAAGCGCGGCGCCTCGCGCCAGCCGTAATGGTCGTGCGCGATCGGCGCGACGCTGGAGCTATAGGCATAGCCCTGCTCGGCCAGCACCTCGAAAGCCCAGGGCGTGCGCGCATCGATGGAAAAGCTGGGCGCGCGGTAGCCGCTCACTTTGACCCCGGCGGCATCCTCGATCGCCTTGCGGCTCATGTCGAGATCGCGCGCGAACGTCGCGGCATCCATGCGGAACACGCGCTCGTGGTCCCAGCCGTGGCTGGCCATCTCGTGCCCGGCCTCGGCGATCCGGCGCAGCAGCCGGGGGTGGCGCACCGCGACCCAGCCGAGCGTGAAGAACGTGCCCTTGACCCCCGCCGCGTCGAACAGCGCGAGGATATCGTCGCAATTGCGCTCGACCCGCGTGCGGATCGCGGGCCAGTCGGCGCGGTCGATCACCGTCTCGAAGGCGCCGACCTGGAACCAGTCCTCGACATCGACCGAGAGGCCGTTGATGGGTCGGGTGTCGTTCATGGCGTCCATCCTTGTCGGCTGGGTGCGGTATCCGAAACTCAGGCGGCGCGGCGCTGGCCGTCGCCGCCTTCGAACCACTCGATCAGCATCGTCAGCGTGTGACGCAAGGTGCGTTCCTGCTCTTCCAGACGGGCCTCAAGCCCGGCACTCTGCGCCGCCGCCTGGGCGAGCTGGTCCTGCAAGGCCGCTACGCGAGGGTCCTCGCCCGCTGCGCCCGCGTCCTTCTGACGCTCGACATTGGCGGCCAGTTCGAGAACCGCGTGCTGAAGCTCGTCGATCTGCGAATCGCGCCCCGCCAGCGCCGCCTCGATCAGGGCGATCGCGGCCTTGGCATCGAGCGCATCGCCCTGCGGAACAGCCGCGACGGGCACCTCGGCGACCGCGACAGGCTCGCTCTGGCAGACGAGGTTGCGGGTGCCGTCCTCGTCCAGTTCACCCAGCACGTCGTGCAACATGTCGAGGTCGATCAGCGAACGCTTCTCCACCGCACCGAGCAGCAGCAGGCGGCTGACGATCTGGTTGATGCGGCGCGGAATGCCCCCCGTGGCCTCATGCACTTCGGCGAAGACGCGGTGGTCGAAGCCCGGATTGCCCTTCCAGCCCACGCAGTTCAGGCGGTGCTCGACATAGGCCTGCACTTCGCGCGGCTCCATCGCCGTCAGGTGATGCGTGGCGATCACCCGCTGGCGAAGCTGTTCGAGCTGCGGGCTTTCCAGCAAGGTCGCGCGGAATTCGGGCTGGCCGAGCAGCAGCGTCTGGAGCAGCGGATGCGAGCCGAGCTGGAAGTTCGACAGCATGCGCAGTTCCTCGACCGCATCGATCGCCAGGTTCTGCGCCTCGTCCACGATCAGCAGGCAGCGGCGGCCCGCGCGGGCCTCGGCATGGAGGAAGCCCTCGATCGCGCCGAGCGCCGAGGCCTTGTCATGCCCGGCCACCGGTAGCCCGAAGGCCTGCGCGACGACATGGACGATCGCCTCGCCGTCCAATGCGCTGGTGACGATGCAGGCGGCGGTAAGCCGCGCCGGATCGATCGTCGCCATCAGGTGCGAGACCAGCGTGGACTTGCCCGCGCCGACTTCGCCGGTAATGACCACGAAGCCCTCGCCCTGCGCCAGACCGTAGCCGAGATAGGACAGCGCCTTGCGGTGCGTCGCGCTCTCGAAATAGAAGGCCGGATCGGGCGTCAGCTGGAAAGGGCGGCCCTCGAACCCGTAGAATTGGTCGAACATCCCTGCTCTCCTTCGCAATCAGAAGCTGTAGCGCAAGCCCGCCAGGGCAGACGCGGTCCAGTAGTCGTCGTAAAGCGGATCGTTTCGGGTCACTCCGTCGATCCCGAGGGCCATCGTCGCGCGGAGGCGGCGGGCCAGCATGCGATAGTAGCCGAGCGTGGCGCCATAGCCCGTGACATTGCCGGTCAGGGCGTCGCTGCTGCTCAGCCAGTTGGCGTAGACATTGGCCGACCAGCCCGCATCGCGGCCGAGCTGGCCATTGAGATAGGCGGCGATCCACCAGTTCTCGTCGACCACCCCGTCGGCGGCGGCAAGCACGGTATTGCGCCCGGCGATGAAGTCGCGGCGGTCGTAACCGGCGCCGATGCCCGCAGTCATGTGGCCGATCTCGCGCGAATAGCTCGCGGCGATCCCGCGTCCACGATAGACGGCCGAACGCACCGAACCGAGCGCGCCCGAGAGGCAATTGTTGCCGTCGAGCGAGATCACGCAGCCACGCAGTTCGCCGGTCACCGGGTCGCGCACGGCCACGAAGTCGTCCGGCAACTGGTCGAGCGCGCGGTTCAGCTGGCCGCCGAAACCGCTGACATTGTCGTAGACGCCGACGCTGAGCTGGCTGCGGTCGTCGGGCGCATAGGCCAGAGTGCCGCCGAAGCTGGTCGAGCCGTAGCGGCGGCCGATATGGGCCGAAAGCGAGGTGCGGCGGCTGGGGCGCCACATGACTGCAACGTCCCAAAGCAACCCGCTGACATCATAGGACAGCTGGCGCGGGGCGCTCTTGTCGGTGACATAGCGACCGTCGCGGCCGATCACCGGATTGCCGTCGGCATCGCGCAAGGCATCGCGGCTGGAGACTTCGACATCCTCGTAACCGAGCGCGCCGACCACCTGCACGGTGCGGCTGACCGGAACCGTCACCAGCCCCCGCGCCTGCATGTCGCGCACGCGCTGGTCGAGGTTGGAGACGTCCTCCTGATAGAGGCTCCCGGCCACGCCCAGCCCTACAGGGGCGATCACATGCGGCGCGACACCGGCCTGAACGTCGGCCATCTGGGTCACGCTCTTGTCGAACAGGTCCGCCGCCGCGCCGCCGGGAACGGCGACATAGGCATCGGGCTGCTCAACTTTGGTGAAACCGGCACGGTAGTTCGCGGAAAGGTCGATATCCCCGGCGCGGGTCTTGAACGAAGGGCCGCCGTAGACCGAGTATATATTGGTGCGGGTAGTGTCGTTCACCAGCCCGCCGGAGAGCGCCGAGCCGCCGTTCTCGACGCGCGCCTGGGTCGCGAGAGCACCGGCTTCGAACGTCAGGCCCGGCGCGATCGTGGTATAGCCGCGCACCAGCCCGCTGATCGCGTCGCCGTCCCGCGCTTTCCGGCCCCAACCGATATAGCGCTCGTAGCGGACCGAGGCCGAGAGCGCGTTGTTGCGCCCGGAAATGCCCGCGTCCACGCCTGCTGCAAGCTGGGTATAGGTCAGCACGTCGCTGCCGGGCGAAAGCTGCGCATCGACGATCTGGTCGATCTCGATATAGGGCGTCACTTCCAGACGGCGCGGCTTGCGGCCCCGCTCGCCGCGACCGGACTTTCCGTGCCCGCCCGCATCGGCTGAAGATGCCGTCGCTTCGTCGGAACCACTCCCGACCTGATCGTAGCCTACGGTCTGCGCCTGCACGGACGGCGCCGTCGCAGCGGCCAGCGCGACCAGACTCAATGTACTCAATTTCATCGTACTCAGTTTCATCTGGCGGGACGTCATCCCTTGTACCCGTAATAGGAGCCGAAGCGGCGACCGCTCGGGCTGAACTGCGCGTCGTTCAGCAGAAGCTGCACATTGGGGCAGGCGTTCAGCAGCGAGATCGCATCTTCCAGCGCGCCCTGCCCGGTCCGGTCGGCGCGCACGATGACGACGGTCTGGCCGACGTACTTGGCAAGCTCGGCGGCGGGAGAAGCCGCCAGAGCCGGGGGCGAATCGAAGATCACCATGCGGCGCGGCGCGTTCTCGGTCAGCCGTTCCAGCACTTTCGCGGTGCGCGAGGAGGACAGGTATTCGCTGTCGTTGATCGTCGCGTCGCCCGCGGGCATGACCCAGAGCCCCGGAATATCCGTGCCGAGCACACAGGCCGCCGGGTCGATCGTCTCGTCCATCAGCGCATCCATCAGGCCAGGCCCGCCCGGAAGCCCCAATGCCGAAAGGATCGAGGGCTTGGCGAAGTCGGCATCGACCAGCAGGACTTCGCTTTCCTTCTCGGCCGCAATCGACAGCGCGAGATTCAGCGCGCAGTAGGTCTTGCCCTCTCCCGGATGAGGCGAGCTGATGAGAATGCGCTGCGCCGCCGCGCCCGCGCCCTGACGGCGCAAGTCGCCCGCCTGGACCAGCAACTGGCGCTTCACGATGCGAAACTCCTCCAGCAGCGTGGAGACCGCGCCTTCGGGCACGATCAGGCCCTGCTCGCGCAGATGCTCGCGGTCGATCGGGTGATGCTCGCCGTGGAAGGCGACCGGCTCGGCCACAGGGGCGGTTTCCACGCGGGTCTCGCCACTGGCCCCCGCCGGAGCGGCGAAGGGAGCCGGGCTCGTCGTTGCGGCGACGGCCGGCGCAGGCGCCATCTTGCGCGCCGGTTCGGCAGGCAGCGGGCCGGGACGCGCGATCATCGCGTTGAAATCGAAGTGCCCGGCGGCACGCTCGATCAGCGATTTGCCGGGGCCACGGGTCCTGGTCGGCTGGATCTCCGGAGAGGTTTCATCCTGACCGGCGCCGTCCTGACCATTGAGCGGGATCTTGCTGTGCTGGGTCATCACCGTTCCTCAGGCCACCATGCCGCGCTGGATGAATTCGACCGCCAGCAGCACCACGCAAAGCACGCAGAGCGCCGCGCCCGCGCCGAAGAAATACTTGAGGCGGCGGCGGCGCAGCAGGCGGACCTGGTCGGTCACGTTCTGCGAGATCGCGCCGAGCACCGGCACCCCGGTCGCCCGCTCCAGCCCCGCCGTCGTGGCGAAGACCGAACGGACCTTGCCGAGCGCGAAAGCCCCGGCGCAGCCGCCGACGATCCCGGCCATCAGTACGCCGACCAGCAGCAGCGGACGGTTCGGCGCCACCGGCTTGCGCGGCGTCGTCGGCGGATCGACCACCTGGAATTTCACCGCCTCGCGCTCGGTCTTCACTTCGCCGCGCAGGCGCAGTTCCTCGCGGTCTTGCAGGAGCTTGTCGTATTGCTGGCGCAGCACGTCATAGTCGCGGTTGATGCGCTGGGCCTCGGTGGCGAGTTCCGGGTCCTGGATCGCCGAGGCGGTTAGCGAGGCCACGTCGGACTGCAAGGCCGCCTTGCGCGAAGTCAGCGCCTGCACGTTGGCGAGGCGTTCCGCGCGGATCGACTGGAGCGAGCTATAGGCCGGATTGGGCGTGCCCCCACCGCTGGCGGCTTCCTGCGCCGCCGCGCCGCGCAGGGCCGCGACCTGGTTGCGCGCGACGATCACGTCGGGGTGATTGTCAGTGAGGCCGCGCGCCTTGAGATTGGACAATTCTGCCTGCGCGGCGGCGAGCGCCCCCGCGGCCCCGCCCGCCGAACCGCCCGCAATCGAGCGCGGGGTTCCGGCAAGCTGTCCGTCGATCGCCGCCAGCGAGCTTTGCGCGGCGGAAAGGTCGGCCTCCAGATCGCGCAGCTGGGTGCGCGAGCTTTCCAGCCGCTGCGCCACCGCCGCGCCGCCGAGCGCCATCTCGGGATGCTGCGCCTCGAAAGCGGTGCGGCGCTGTTCGGCGGTCTCCAGTTCCTTCTCGCGGGCGCGCAGCTGCTGGTTCACGAACGTCAGCGTCTCGACCATGTCGCCGCGATCGCCCGAAAGGTTTTCCTCGCGGAAGATGTCGATCAGCTTCTGCGCCACTTCGCGGGCCAGCTGCGCATTCTCGGCATCGGAGAACGAGGCGTAGTTGGCGGTCGCCGTGATCTCGAAGAGGTTGTCCTGTTGGGCGACCACCGAGACGTTCTTGCCCAGCCCGGCCACGGCCGCTTCCATCTGCTTGGGCGACTGGATGGTGTCGCCCAGACGGGTGCCGCGCACGACTTTCTCGAGGTTCACGGCGCTGGTCAGGGTCTGACGGATACGTTCGATATCGCGCTTCTTGTCGGCCACGCCGATGCCGACCTGCTCGGCCAGCGCGTCGTCGAGCTGGATGAAGATGCGCGCGCGCGACTCGTAAGTGTTCGGGATCAGCGCGATCGCCAGCCAGCCCAGGAGGCAGATCGCCCAGGCCGCCGCCAGCGCGATCCAGCGCCGGTGCCAGACGCTGTGGAGCGCCGCCAGCAGTTCTTCGTAGAGGCCGTTCATCGCGCGGTGCCGCTCCCCTCAGATCCTCAGAACATGCTTTCCGGGATGATGATGACATCGCCGGGATTGAGCATGACATTTGCCTTGCTCTTGCCCTTCTTCAGCAGATCGCTGAGCCGCAGCGCATATTCGGTCTGCTTGCCGCTCGCCTTGTCGAAACGGATCAGGCGGGCCCGATTGCCCGCCGCATATTCGGACAGGCCGCCCACCGCGATCATCGCGTCCAGCACGGTCATGTTGGCGCGATAGGGGATCGAGGCGGGCTTCTCGGTCGCGCCGACGATACGGATCTGCTGGCTATAAGTGCCTGAAAATCCATCGACTATCACCGAGACCAGCGGGTCCTGGATGTATTGCGAGAGCTGGAGGCGGATATCCTCGGCCAGCATCGCCGGGGTCTTGCCCACGGCGGGCATGTCGGCGATCAGCGGCGTGGTGATGCGCCCGTCGGGCCGCACCTGCACTTTGGCGCCGAGTTCGGGATTACGCCAGACGAACACGGTCAGCTGGTCGAGCGGACCGATCACGTATTCCTCGCTGGGCCCTTCCTGCATCGCCACGAACTGCGCGGGCGGAAGCTCCTGCTTCGGCGCGGCATGGGCGCAGCCGGACAGGACGACATTGGCCAGAAGCACACCTACAGGCACAGTGCCGGCCAGCAGTCCGGTGAAGCGGCGATGCAACATAGACCAATCCCTTCAGGCGCCCGTCTCTTCCGCCGCACGAGACTGGCGGACCGGGCAAATTTCCAGTCTCGCCTATCGCTCAAAAGGGTGAACATTGCGTTAGTCGTGAGCCAGCGATTCCCGCGCGGTCCCGTAATGGGACAACATCGGCGTCGGGCTTTAACCGCAGTCCGGCGCCGTCACACCAGTATTTCCAGCGCCGGCCCCTGCCCCAGAAAGTGCGCCGGACTGGCCGAGGCCCCATAGGCCCCGGCGCAGAACACCGCGATCAGATCGCCCATGTCGGCGCGCGGAAAGCCGCCCTTGTCGGCCAGCTTGTCGAGCGGGGTGCAGAGGCAACCGACGATCGAGGCCTCTTCCTCGACCGACGCTTCGAAGCGCGTGGCGATGGCCGAAGGATAGTTACGGCGAACCACCGTGCCGAAGTTGCCCGAGGCGGCAAGCTGGTGATGCAGGCCGCCGTCGGTGACGAGGAAGACCTCGCCGTGGCTCTCCTTGCGATCGATCACGCGGGCGAGGTAAATTCCTGCTTCGCCAACGAGATAGCGGCCGAGTTCGATACAGAACGCAGTGTCCTGCAAGACCTCGGAAAGGTGCTCGAAGCGCGCCGCCAGCCGCTCGCCCACCAGCGCCAGATCGACCGGGGTGTCGCCCGGAAAATAGGGAATGCCGAGGCCGCCGCCGAGATTGCAATGCGGTAGCGGCGTGCCGCTTTCCTGCGCCAGACGGGCCGCGAGGTCGATCGCCTGCCCTTGGGTCTCGGCAATCGCCTCGCCGTTGAGGGCCTGGCTTCCGGCGAAGATGTGGAAGCCGCGCCACTCCGCGCCGCTGGCGGCGATCTCGCGCACCAAGGCCGGGACGCGCGCCGCATCGATGCCGAAGGGCTTGGCGCCGCCGCCCATCTTCATGCCCGAGCCCTTGAGGTCGAAATCCGGATTGACCCGAATTGCGAGGCGCGGCGTCTGGCCGAGCTTCTCGCCAATGGCCAGAGCGCGCCGGGCCTCGGCTTCCGATTCGAGGTTCAGCGTCACCCCGGCGCGGATCGCCGCTTCCAGCTCGCGGTCGCGCTTGCCGGGACCGGCGAAACTGACCGCTGTCAGGTCGATCCCCGCACCGGTCACGATGGCCAGTTCGCCGCCCGAGGCGATGTCGAAGCCATCGACCAGTCCGTTCATCAGCGCGAGCAGCGGCGAAAACGGGTTGGCCTTGACCGCATAGTGCAGCGCCAGCCGCTCCGGCATGGCTGCCCGCAAATCCGCCACGCGGCTGCGAATGCGCGCCGCTTCGTAGAGGAACAGAGGGGTGTCGCCCGCCACTTCCACCCATTCCGTCACCGGCCTGCCGCCGATCGCAAGAACGCCGTCTATCGCCGCAAAGCCGGCGGGGATAGGACCAAGCGGCTTCATGCTGCCAGTTCCGCCGCCAACTCGGATGCAAGTCCGTTACGGTCGATCTTGCCGTTCGGCCCGATCGGCATCGCCTCGCGCCAATGGATCACTTTGGGCTGCATGAAATTCGGTAGTTCCTGCATGAGTTTACGCGGTAATTCTGCCTCGGCGTCGGAAGTTCCGGGCGAAGTTCCGGGGAGTGGGCGAACCACCAGATGGACCGCCTGCCCCAGCCGCGCATCGGCCACGCCCAGCGCCACCGCTTCGGCGACGAGACCCGTCGCCAATGCCGCTTCTTCCACTTCCTGCGGACTGATGCGGTTGCCCGCGCTCTTGATCATCGCATCGCGGCGACCGACGAAATAGAGCAGCCCGTCGGCATCGCGCCGCACCCGGTCGCCCGACCAGACCGCCATGCCGCCATAGCGCGAACCGGAAGGCGCGGGCCGATAGCGTTCGGCAGTGCGCGCCGGGTCCTGCCAGTAGCCGTGGGCGACCAGCGGGCCGCAATGGACCAGTTCGCCTTCCTCATTGTCGGCGGCGATCTCTCCGGCCTCGTTCACCACGAGCACTTCGGCATGGGGGATTTCCTTGCCCATCGAGGTCGGATGGGTGTCGATCAGCGCCGGATCGAGATAGGTCGAGCGGAACGCCTCAGTCAGGCCGTACATCGCGAAAAGCCGCGCCTCGGGGAACAGCGAGCGCATCCGGCGCACGAGATCCACGGTGAGCGCACCGCCGGTATTGGTCAGGCGCCGCAGCTTCGCGGCGACCTCTGCAGGCCAGTCGATCTCGCAGATCTGCACCCAGAGCGGCGGCACCGCGCCGAGGCTGGTGATATCGTGCCGGTCCACCGCCTTCATCACGTCGCGCGGCATCAGGTAGTCCAGCGGCACCACGCAGCCGCCCGCGTGCCAGGTCGAGAGCAACTGGTTCTGCCCATAGTCGAACGAGAGCGGCATGACCGCCAGGACCCGGTCCTGCGGGGTAACGCCGAGATAGTCGGCCACGCTCTCCGCCCCCAGCCACAAGTTGGCATGGCTGAGCATGACTCCCTTGGGCCGCCCGGTGGAGCCGCTGGTGTAGAGAATCGCCGCGAGTTCCTCGGGGTCGGCCTGCGAGGGCGCCATGTCACCGCCGAGCGCCTGCGCTTCGGCCAGCGCCGCGCCTTCCTCGATCCGGCGGCAGGCGACGGGAACGTCGCCCTCCTCCAGCGAGGCCAGCCGCGAAGGCGTGGCGATCAGCAGCACGGCACCGCTGTCGGCCAGGATATGCGCGACCTGGCCGTGCTTGAGCAGCGGATTGATCGGCACATGGACAAGGCCCGCCCGCGCGGCGGCCAGCGGCAGCAGACACGTCAGTTCGCCCTTGGCCGCCCAGGACGCCACCCGCGCGCCCTTTTCCGGCACTTCCTGCGCGAACCATGCCGCAAGGCGGGAGACACGTGTTCTTAAGGCCTTGTAGTCCAGCACGTCTCCGCGCAGCACGAGCGCCTCGGCCGAATCCTCTCCGCGCAGTGCGAGATGGTCGAGCGGCAGGATCATGGCGGGAAAGGCTCCACAAGGGTTTGGTACAGGTCGATTATCACCGCGATCTTAAGCAAGTGCAATCGGACGGCCAGCTAACCGCATGGCTTTCCGAGAGCAACCAGCGCGCGCCCTTCGACCGGCTGGCGTGGTTCGCCGGGCTGAGCGAGCATTGCGGGCTGAATCCGCTGATCGCCGTGGCGCGCAAAGGCGGCGATATCGCCGCCCTGCCTTTGCGGGGTGACGGCGGCCATCTTCACGCGCTGTCGAACTGGTACACCTTCCGCTATCGCCCCCTCGCCTCGCGGCCCGAAGGCTTGCTGGAAGCGCTCGCGCGAGACCTTGCCGGAAAGGCCCGCCGCGTGACGCTTTCCGGGCTTCCCGACGAAGACCGCAGCGCCTCCCGTCTCGAAGCGGCCTTTCGCAAGACCGGATGGCTGGTCCGCCGCACGGTCTGCGACAGCAATCACATCCTCCCCGTCGATGGCCGCAGCTACGAGCAATATCTCGTCTCGCGCCCCGGAAAACTGCGCACGACGCTCAAGCGCAAGTCCGGCAAAGTCGAGACACGGGTGCTGGACCGTTTCAACGCAGAGGTCTGGAACGCCTACGAATCGATCTACGCCGAAAGCTGGAAGCCCGAGGAAGGCAGCCCCGCCTTCCTGCGCGCCTTTGCCGAGGCGGAAGGCAAGGCAGGCAGGCTCCGGCTCGGAATCGCCCTTGCCGAGGGCGCGCCGGTGGCGGCGCAGATGTGGACGGTCGAGCACGGCACCGCGTGGATTCACAAGCTCGCCCACCGCGAGGCTGCCAAGCCGCTCTCGCCCGGATCGGTGCTGAGCGCGGCGCTGTTTCGCCATGTGATAGACGTGGACCGGGTCGATCTCGTCGATTTCGGTACCGGCGACGATCCCTACAAGCGCGACTGGATGGAAGTGGTCCGCCCACGCTATCGGTTGGACATGTTCCGCGCTGGCTCGCCGCGAAACTGGCCGACATTGGGACGGGACCTGCTGCGCGCCGGTGCACAATACCTTGCCGCAACTGCGAAGCGCGGCTAGAGGCGCGGGGTTACGAACAATGCCCGAAGAGAGGGGCCATGCAAGACGATACCGACCTGCTGCTGCGCCGCATCCTGACGGACGTGCTGGGCCTCAAGCAGGGTCAGGCCGAGACGTTCGATGCCGATACCGGCCTGTTCGGGCATCTGCCCGAGCTGGATTCGATGGCGGTCGCCGGCCTGCTGACCGAGCTGGAAGACCGGCTCGACATCATCATCGAGGACGACGAGATCGACGGCGAGATGCTGGAGACCTTCGGCGGCCTGCTCGAATTCGCGAAAGCCAAGCGCGCGCCTGCCTGACTCGTCGGGGTATGATCCGGTCGGCGGGGAGCGTGACATGATCCCCGCCACATGGTCCTCAGATGCCCACGGAGGCGAGGAAACGGCCCTCGTTCGTGATCGCGCGCGCCGATTGCGCCTGCTGATCGTCCCCGCGCTGTTCGACGAAGGCAATCGCCTGCGCCGCTTCACGGTGGAAGTCATGCGGCGGCTCGACCGGGCCGGAATCGACACCATGCTGCCGGACCTGCCCGGCACGAACGAGAGCCTGCTCGGCCTCGAAACGCAGGATGCGGGCCTCTGGCGAGAGGCGATGCAGGCGGCCGCGCGGCATTTCGCCGTGACCCATGTGCTGGGCCTGCGCGGCGGCTGTCTGTTCACGCCGGACTTGCCCGCCTTTCACTATGCGCCGGTCAAGGGCGCGCAGATCCTGCGCGGCATGCTCCGCGGCCGGATGCTCGCTGGACGAGAAGCCGGGCTTGAGGAAAATCGCGATTCGCTGACCGAAACGGCGCGGCGCGAAGGGATCATGCTGGCTGGATATCCGTTCGGCGCTGCGCTTTTCCGCGAACTCGAAACGCTGGAATCCGCTCCTGCTCAGGTCATCGCGCAGGACCGGATCGGCGGCAGCGGCCTCTGGCTGCGCGCCGAGCCGGACGAGGATGCCGCCCAGGCTGATGCCCTCGCCGCGATTCTCGTTGAGGCCGTACAAGCATGACACGGCGCCATTTCACCTTCACCTGCGAAGGCGCGCAGCTTGTCGGGACGCTCGACGAAGCGGCGGGCGAGACCGCGCTGCTGATCGTCTCCGGCGGCAACGAAGTGCGCGCCGGGGCGTGGAACGGACAGGCCCGTCTTGCCGCCAGTATCGCCGCGCAAGGGTTCCCCGTACTGCGCTTCGACCGGCGCGGAGTGGGCGACAGCGAGGGCGACAACCACGGTTTTCGCTCGAACGGGCCGGATATCCGCGCCGCGCTCGCTGCTCTGCGCACCGAATGCCCGCACGTCCGCCGCGTGGTGGGTTTCGGCAACTGCGACGCCGCCAGCGCGCTGATGCTGGCTCAGGGCGCCGGTCTCGACGCACTGGTGCTGTCCAACCCCTGGACCATCGAGGACGATACGGCGGAAGCGCCTGCCGAAGTGGTGCGCGACCATTATCGCCGCCGCCTGGCCGATCCGGCGGCGATCCGGCGCCTGCTCACCGGCAAAGTGGCGATCGGCGGACTGGTCCGCAGCCTGTTTGCGGCGATGCGTCCGGCTCCGGCGGCTCCTGCCGGTCTGGCGCAGGAGATCGCGCGAGGGCTATCGGGCTTTGCAGGCGAGATTCGGCTGCTGGTCGCAGCGAGAGACCGCACGGGTCTCGCGTTTCTGGCGAACTGGGACAAGGCGGACACGCGCCTGCGGCTGTGCGCCGGGGCTACCCACAGCTATGTCGAACCCGAGGCGCAGGACTGGTTGCTGGCCCAAGTGCTGGACGTGCTGCAACGCAGTTAACAGGATCACACACCTCTTGTAATGCGCCCCCAAGGGTTAGGCGCAAGCAAAGGCAGACATTCCGCGGGTCCGGGGGCTCACCCCCGGAATCCCTTCCCTACTGTAAAATCAGGCCTCGACCTTCGCCGCCTCGGCGAACTCCCGATGCGCGAGGTAACGCTCGGCGTCGAGTGCGGCCATGCAGCCGGTGCCTGCCGCGGTGATCGCCTGGCGGTAGACGTGGTCCATCACGTCGCCGCAGGCGAAGACGCCGGGGATCGCGGTCTTGGGCGTGCCCGGTTCGACGAGGAGGTAGCCGGTCTCGTCCATGGCGAGCTTGCCCTTGAACAGCTCGGTCGCGGGCGCGTGGCCGATGGCGACGAAGGCGCCGTCGGTGAGGATCTCGCTCTGCTCGCCGGTCTTGGTGTCGATCAGTGCGAGAGCGCGCAGTTCGCCGTTCTCGCCTTCCATGAAGCGTTCGACCCGCTTGTCCCACACGACCTTGATCTTGGGATTGGCGAAGAGGCGGTCCTGAAGGATCTTCTCGGCGCGCAGGGTGTCGCGGCGGTGGATCAGGGTCACTTCGTCCGAGTGGTTGGTGAGGTAGAGCGCCTCTTCCACAGCGGTGTTGCCGCCGCCGATCACCACGACCTTCTTGCCGCGATAGAAGAAGCCGTCGCACGTGGCGCAGGCCGAGACCCCCTTGCCTGAGAGTTCCTGCTCGCCGGGAACGCCCAGCCACTGCGCCTGCGCGCCGGTGGCGATGACGAGGGTATCGGCTTCGTAGACGTCGCCCGAATCGGCGATGGCGGTAAAGAGCGGGCCGGAAAGGTCGACCGAGGTGATGATGTCGTACATCATGCGGGTGCCGACGTGGGCGGCCTGGGCCTCCATTTCCTGCATCAGCCAGGGGCCCTGGATGACCTCGCGGAAGCCCGGATAGTTCTCGACGTCGGTGGTGATGGTCAGCTGGCCGCCGGGCTGGAGACCCTGCACCACGATCGGCTCCATGCCGGCGCGGGCGCCATAGATCGCGGCCGAAAGGCCTGCGGGGCCGGAGCCGATGATGAGCATGCGGGTCTTGTGCGTCGTCGCCATGTGAAAGTCTCCGGCGTAAAAGGGTCGAATATCGTTGGGCGCGAGATAGGGGCAAGCACCCCGGTTTGCCAAGCGTCAGGGGGCATAAGGAATATCTTGATCCCCGCAAATCCCGGCTAACCTGTCATTGACCTGCCCCATTGACGTTGATGCTTCGGCGCATCACGGTTCTGTCATGAAAAGCCAGCTCGGACCGACCTCGAACCGCTTCATCTCGCAGCGCCTGCGCCTCAACTATGTCGACTGGGGCAACCCGGAAGCGCCGCCGCTGATCCTCCAGCACGGCGGGCGCGACCATTGCCGCAGCTGGGACTGGGTGGCCGAGGAGCTACGGCACGACTGGCACGTGATCTGCCCGGACCTGCGCGGCCACGGCGATTCCGAATGGTCGCCCGAGGGGCACTACGGCATGGATGCCTTCGTCTACGACTTCGCGCAGCTGGTCCACACGCTGGGGCACGAGAAAGTCGCGATCGTCGCCCATTCGCTGGGCGGCAACATCGCGACGCGGTTCACCGGGCTGTTTCCGGAGAAAGTCGAGAAGCTGGTCAATATCGAAGGCCTCGGCCCGCCGCCGCACATCCGCCGCCAGATGGAAGAGCGCGGCGTGGGCGAGCGACTCAGGCAGTGGATCGAGGACAAGCGCCGCGCTTCCGGCCGGGCGCCGCGCAAGTATGCGACGCGCAAGGATGCCTACCAGCGCATGAAGGAGGAGAATTCCTTCCTCACCGAGGAACAGGCCCGTCACCTCACCATCCACGGCGCCAGCCGCAACGAGGACGGCACCTGGAGCTGGAAGTTCGACAACTACGTCAACGTCTGGTCCGCTTCCGACCTGCCCACCGACGATCTGGTCGCGCTATGGCAGGCGATCACCTGTCCGGTGCTGATGCTCTGGGGAAGCAAGAGCTTCGCCCAGAGCCCCGCGAAAGACCGCCGGATCGACCATTTCCCGACCGCCACGCTGATCGAGTACGAAAACGCCGGCCACTGGCTGCATCACGACCAGTTCGATCGCTTCATGGACGATGTGAAGGCGTTTCTCGGCAGTTAGGTCAGCAGGAAATATCCCAGACCGAGCCAGCAACACGCGCAGAGCGCGATCGCGATGATGAGGCCGCGCGCGTCGTGTTCCTGATCGCTCAATCGGCCGCTTTGCTCGGCGTAGACGAGACCTGAACTTAATCCGAGATTTCCGCCGGCGAACCCTTCCGAACGGCGATCGAACATACCTTCGTCAATGACGTTCATCCACAACATCCCCTTGTGCGTGGCGGCCTTTCCCGCCGGTTCGATGCCGCCCACCGTTGTGGTGTGACGCCTCGAACCTCCCGCAGAATCGGGATGCTAACATCTTCACGGGACCTTGCCCAGACCGTCACGACAAGCCTTTCGGATAGGCATCAACGCCTTGCAATGCCCCGGTCCATCCATATACGACCGGATACAGCCATACGTCCTTTGGCAAACGCTCCGGAGTCTTCCCGAAATGCGCAGGCCGCTTGCCTTCATCCTCTCGCTGTTCATGACTTTTGCCGCGCTGGTGCCGCCCGCCTTTGCCCAGCAAACGGGGCCACTGGTGCTGGCCGCGGCGAGCCTCCAGGAATCGATGAACGCGGTGGCCGATGCCTGGGCGGCAAAAGGGCATCCGCGCCCGAAGATTTCCTTTGCTGGGTCCTCCGCCCTCGCCCGCCAGATCGAGGCCGGGGCACCGGCGGACCTGTTCGTCTCGGCGGACGAGCCGTGGATGGACGACGTGCAGGGCAAGGGCCTGCTGCGCCCGAAGACCCGCGTGTCGTTCCTCACCAACAACCTCGTGCTGATCGTCCCGGCGAACAAGCCTGTGCGCCTGAAGATCGCGCCCGGTTTCCGCCTTGCTGCCGCGCTCGGGCCGAACCGGCTGGCCGTGGCCGATCCCAATGCCGTGCCCGCCGGGGTCTATGCCAAGCAGGCACTGAGGCGGCTCAAGGTCTGGCCCTCGGTGCAGGGCAAGCTGGCCCCGGCCGAGAACGTGCGCGCCGCCCTCGCCCTCGTCAGCCGGGGCGCGGCGCCGCTCGGCGTGGTCTACGCCACCGACGCCCGCGCCGAACCGGGCGTGCGCGTGGTCGATACGTTCCCCGCCGCATCGCACGATCCGATCAGCTATCCGGTCGCCCTGCTCGCCGCCTCGCGCCACAAGGACGCCGAGGGCTTCCGCCGCTTCCTGATCTCTGCCGAGGGCAAGGCGGTGTTCCGCCGCTTCGGCTTCGGCACGCGCTAATCCCGCGCAAGTCATGACGGCGCTTAGCCTGGAAGAATGGCAGGTCCTGATCCTGTCGCTGAAAGTCAGCGGCGTGGCCATGGCCGCTGCCCTGCCGCTGGCCTTCGCGCTGGCCTGGGTGCTGGCGCGCTGGCGCTTTCCGGGCAAGGTCCTGCTCGACGCGCTGGTGCACCTGCCGCTGGTGCTGCCGCCGGTCGTCACCGGCTGGCTGCTGCTGATCGCCTTCGGCACCAACGGGCCGCTCGGCCGTTTCTTCGCCGAGTGGCTGGGGCTGACCTTCATCTTTCGCTGGACCGGCGCCGCGCTGGCCGCTGCGGTCATGGCCCTGCCGCTGATGGTGCGGGCCATGCGCCTCTCGATCGAGGCCGTCGACCGCCGCCTCGAAAGCGCCGCCCGCACGCTCGGCGCGGGCCGCTGGCGTACTTTCGCCAGCGTCACCCTGCCGCTGGCCATGCCCGGCGTGCTGGCGGGCCTCGTCCTCGGCCTCGCCCGCTCGATCGGCGAATTCGGCGCGACGATCACTTTCGCCTCCAATATCCCCGGCGAGACCCAGACCCTGCCGCTGGCGATCTACAGCGCGCTCCAGATGCCCGGTTCCGAGTGGCAGGTGACGCGCCTTGCAGTGCTGTCGATCCTCGTCTCGGTCGTCGCCCTCGTGGCTTCCGAATGGCTCGCCCGCCGCAGCGGACAGGGATCGGCGCACCATGCCCTTTGACGTCGCCATCGCCCTGCGGCGCGGCCAGCTGCGGCTCGACTATGCCTTCCGCACCGAGAAAGGCGGGCTGACCGCCCTGTTCGGCCCCTCGGGCGTAGGCAAGACCTCGCTGCTCGATGCCATCGCCGGTCTCGCCCGGCCGAGCGAGGGGCATATCCGCGTCGATGACACGGTACTGTTCGACAAGGCCCGCCGCATCGACCTCAAGCCCGAGCAGCGCCGCTGCGGCTACGTGTTCCAGGACCTCCGCCTGTTTCCCCACAAGAGCGTGCGCGACAACCTGCTCTACGGCTGGCGCCTCGCGCCGCCCGACCGGCGCTGGATGGACCTCGACACCGCGCTGGGCTTCCTCGGCATCGGCCACTTGCTGGATCGCCGCCCCGCCACACTCTCCGGCGGCGAGGCCCAACGCGTGGCGATCGGCCGCGCCCTGCTTTCCGGCCCGCGCTTCCTGCTGATGGACGAGCCGCTCGCCTCGGTGGACGCGGAAAGGCGCGAGGAGATCCTCACCGTGATCGAGCGCATCCGCGACGAACTCGCCCTGCCGATCCTCTACGTCAGCCACGACCGCGCCGAAGTGGACCGTCTGGCCAGCCGGGTAATCGCCATCTAAATCACGCGCCCGCATTGCCCGAGCCTCGTGCGCCTCTATATCTGCGCAGCATATTTCCACGCTTGAGGAGGATTACCCCATGACCATCGCCATCGGTGACACGCTGCCCGACGTGAAGCTCGTCAAGGCCGGCGAAAGCGGCCCCGAACCCGTACAGAGCGCGGAATTCTTCGCGGGCCGCAAGGTCGCGCTGTTCTCGGTTCCCGGCGCCTTCACCCCGACCTGCTCGGCCAGGCACCTGCCCGGCTTCGTCGACAAGGCCGCCGAACTGAAGGCCAAAGGCATCGACGAGATCGCCTGCACCGCCGTCAACGACGCCTTCGTCATGAGCGCCTGGGGCAAGGCCAACGGCTCGGCCGACGTGACCATGCTGTCGGACGGCAACGGCGACTTCGTGAAGGCGATCGATCTGGTGATGGACGGCACAGCCTTCGGCATGGGCCATCGCGGTAAGCGCTTCTCGATGGTCGTCAACGACGGCGTGGTCGAGCAGCTCAACGTCGAAGCGCCGGGCGCCTTCGAGGTCAGCTCCGCCGACCACCTGCTCGGCCAGCTCTGATCAGGGCGCGATAGCGCAAGCGGGGCGGTCTTCCTTGGCGGAAGGCCGCCCTTTTTCGTATCCGCGGCATCGACGGGGCGTTGGCTTTCCCGCCTGCCTTGCCGCGATCCCGACAGGCGTTTAGCGTCGCATCACAGCAAGGAGTTCCCATGGCACGTTCGGTTATCGTCACCGGTGGTTTCGGCATTCTCGGCGCCGCAGTGGCGGCCGCCTTCGCCGCAGCGGGCGACAAGGTCACCCGCATCGACTTCGCGCCCGAAGCCAAGGAAGCACTGGCAGGCGCACTGGACATCGGCGGCGTGGACCTGACCGACGCGCAGGCCACGGAGGCCGCGCTGGACGAAGTGGTCGCGGTCCATGGCGGCATCGACGTACTGGTCAACGTCGCGGGCGGCTTCACCTGGGAGACGCTGGAAGGCGGTTCGCTGGCGAGCTGGGCGCGGATGCAGGCGATGAACCTGACGACGGCGGCGACCATCACCCAGCTTGCCCTGCCCCGGCTCAAGGCTTCGGCGGCGGGCCGCGTGGTCAACATCGGCGCGGGCGCGGCGATCAAGGCCGGTGCGGGTATGGGCGCCTATGCCGCCTCCAAGTCCGGCGTCCACCGCCTGACCGAAGCCCTGGCCGAAGAACTCGCGGGCACCTCCGTCACCGTCAACGCGGTCCTGCCCAGCATTATCGACACCCCGACCAACCGGGCCGACATGCCGGATGCCGATTTCTCGACCTGGGCGCAGCCGGACGCGATCGCCGATGTGATCGACTTCCTCGCCTCGAACGCCGCCCGCGCGATCACCGGAGCACTGATCCCGGTCTCGCGCGGCGGCTGAAGTCCGGCGTTTTTCCGAGAAAGCACAGGGCAGATCGCCACCCGCCCGTAGTTTCTCATCCCGTACGACTTCCACCCCCGCTCATCCTGAGCTTGTCGAAGGATGGGAGGCCTCGCCCCCCGTCTCGGGGGCTTCAACAAGCTCAGCCTGAGCGGGAGGCAAGGTCAGCCTGAGAAAGTGAGATATGCTACCGCCCCTCTGGCGGCGGCGTCTCAGCCCCGCTCGCCGAACAGACGGCAGGCCACGGCATCAAGCCGCGCCACCACAGCCGGATCGCGCGCATCGGGCGCGGTGATGAGGGCATGGTCCAGCGCCCGGTCGATCGGGCTGGGCGCGCGCTCGGCGGGCAGGCTTGCCGCCAGCGCGCGCAGCGAATCGCGCGCCACGCGGGCATTGCCATGCATGACTTCGAGGACATGGCTGACCTCGACGCCCGCCTCTTCTTCGCGCCAGGAATCGTAGTCCGTGACCATGCCGAGCATCGCGTAAGGCAGTTCCGCCTCGCGGGCGAGCCGGGCCTCGGGCATGCCGGTCATGCCGATCACGTCCGCGCCCCAGCCCCGGTACATGCGGCTTTCGGCGCGAGTCGAGAACTGCGGGCCTTCCATTGCCAGGTAACATCCGGCGGCATGGACTTTCGCTCCGGCCGCTTCCGCCGCCGCTCCGGCCAATCCCGAAAGACGCGGACAGACCGGGTCCGCCAGGCTGACATGGGCGACCAGCCCGGTGCCGAAGAAGCTGCCGACCCGGCCCGCGGTCCGGTCGATGAACTGGTCGACCATGACCATGTGGCCCGGCGCCATCTCCTCGCGCAGCGAACCGATCGCGGACAGCGCCAGCACGTCCGTTACCCCGCAGCGCTTGAGCACGTCGATATTGGCGCGGTAGTTCACCGCCGAGGGCGGGATCGCATGGCCCGTGCCGTGGCGGGCGATGAAGGTGAAGCGCACCCCGTCCAGCCATCCGGTCGTGACCGGCCCGGAAGCCGCCCCGAACGGGCTGGAGACGGAAATCTCCTGCGCGTCCTCCAGTTCGATTCCGGCCGCCAGACCCGAACCGCCGATGATGCCCAGATGCCAGAAGCTGCTTTTCTCAGCGCGCAAGGATACCTGCCATGATGATGTCGATCGTGTGTTCGCGGTAGCGGTCGCGCAGCTCCTCGGTCAACGTATCCTGGTCGAAGCAATGCTTGAGCACCAGCCGCGCCGAAAAGAAACGGTCCACCGCTCCAGTCACGGTAAAGTAGAAGAGTTGCGGATCGATTTCACGGAACACCCCCGCCTGCACGCCATCGCCGATCAGCTGCTCGTAGGCGCGGTAGATCGGCGAAAGATAGCAATCGGCAATGCGACGCGCCTCGGCATCGTCGCTCTCGCGCACCATGCGCATGGTCAGGCGGTTGAGATAGGGCACTTCGTAGAAGGTATCGACAACCTTCCAGAGATGGCGCCGCAGCTTGGCCTCCGGCGACCAGCCATCCTTGGCCAGAAGCGCATCGACGCTGGTGACGATCGCCTGCCAGTCCCGGTCGAGCAAAGCCTTGAGCAAACCGGCCTTGTTGCCGAAGTAATACTTCACCAGCGCCGAATTGAGACCCGAGCGCAGCGACAGTTCCGACAGCGAAATGTCAATCACGTCGCCTTCGCGCATGATCGCGCTGGCCGTGTCCAGCAATTGCCCGCGCGCGCCGGGAGGCGGCGCGCCGTGCTCGGTCGAGGAAGTGCCCTGCGCCATCTCTCGATCCCGCAGCCCTTACTTCGGGCCCATGCGGATCGCGCCGTCGAGGCGGACGGACTCGCCGTTCATATAGTCGTGTTCCAGCATGAAGAGCGCCAGCTTCGCATATTCCTCGGGCTTGCCGAGGCGCTTGGGGAACGGCACCATGGCCGCGAGCGCATCCTGCACCGGCTGCGGCATTCCGGCCATCATCGGCGTCTCGAAGATGCCCGGCAGGATCGTGTTGACGCGGATACCCTCGCTCATGAGATCGCGGGCGACCGGCAGGGTCATAGCCAGCACGCCGCCCTTGGACGCCGCATAGGCTGCCTGCCCGATCTGCCCGTCCTGCGCCGCGACCGAGGCGGTATTGACGATGGCGCCCCGAGAGCCTGCATCATCCAGCGGATCGAGCGTCACCATCCCCGCCGCCGCCTTGCTGATGCAGCGGAACGTACCGACGAGGTTGATGAGAATGGCCTTTTCGAACAGCGCCATGTCATGCGCACGCGGCGCCCCGGTCTCGCGGTTACGGCCGACGGTCCTGGAAGCAGGCGCGATGCCCGCGCAATTGACCAGAACGCGTTCCTGCCCATGCGCGGCGCGGGCCTTGACGAAACCGGCATCGACGCTGGCGTCGTCGGTCACGTCGACCTTGCAGAAGACGCCGTCGATCTCGGCAGCGATGGCCTCGCCCGCCTCGGCATTGAGGTCGAACACCGCCACTTTCACGCCCTGCGCCGCCAGCGCCCGCGCGGTGGCCGCGCCGAGACCCGATGCCGCACCGGTGACGACGGCGGCCAGGCTGCTGTCCAGTTTCATGCTGCTTCCCCTTCCTGCTCGCGAACAAGATCCCGACCCGTGGCGGAACCTCGCAGGCCCGATGATTTAATCAACCGGTTAAGCAGGCGGAACCGGCAGGTCAATCGGGCAGGTCGGTGGAACAGGACAAAACCCGCCCCGGCGTCGTCACCGGGTGCGGGAAGCAGGTCGCCGAAGGCCTGCGATCAGCCGACCGGATTCATTCCGCGCTGGATCTGCGAGCGCTCGATATTGGAGCGATCGCCGCGGCGCTGTTCTTCCCACTGGCTCTTGGTCATGCAGACCTTCTTGGCGCGAAGGCGCGAGCCGATTTCGGTGACGCGCTCGCAGATCATCGGGTCCTTCTTGTCGATGTCGTTCTGCGCCACCGGCGTCCCGGCAACGGCAGGCGGGGTTTGGGGCGCGGGATTCCCGGCCAACACCGGCGCGGCGGCGAAAGCGAGAGAAACGGCAGCAAGTCGTGTGAGCATATGCATGATGCAACTCCGTGGCATCGGCTCCTGGAGCCGCATGCCGAATGACTGGATGAAACGAAGGTAAATCGGGACGTACCGCACATCAAGTGCGGGCGATATCGAAGGCGATGGTCATGCGCTCGCCCGCCGCGAAAGGACGGGTTCCGTGCCACATCCACGAAGGAAACAGCACGAGGCGCGCGGGCTTCGGCTCCACCGAGGCGCGGGGCGTCAGATCCCCCAGCCCTTCCGGCGCACCGCCCAGATCGAGCCAGCCCTCGCCAGGGCGAAGCCCTTCCGGAATAGCGAGATAGAGCGCCGAACTGATCCACCCTTGCGGATGGTGATGCGGCGCATGAAAGCCCGCCCCCGCCAGCCTGACCGACCAGCTCCCGGCAAACCGTGGGCGGGCGGCGCGCTTCTGTCCCAGCATCGGATGAGCCGGATCGGCGGGTGGCAGGTCGGCCTCGAACCTCGCGACCTCACGGCGCAGAACCTCGCGCACGCGCGCCAGTTCCGGCTCGCACCGCCCCAGCAAGGCGCCGTCGGTCTGGGTTCCGCCCCGTACCGACTGGTCGAGGAAACGCCCGGAACGGGCATGGAGGCTGCGTAGCATCGGCAAGAGTGCGTCGAGACCGATCTCTCCCGGATCGAGGTCGATCACCCGGAACAGCCCCTCCTGACCATCAAGCCAGTCCGACCGCGCATCGCCGGCAAGGCGCAAGGCGGTCGCCGCGTAAGGCCAGAACGCTTCCGCACCGCCCCGCGCGAGCCAGGGCTCGATCTCGGCTACCGCGCGGGCGACATCTCCCTTGCGCAGCAGATGCCGCAAATGCCAGATCGCATGGCCCGACTCGGTCACCGGCCCGAGCTGTCCGAAGGCAACGCCCGCTTCTTCGGTCCGCCCCAGTTCGTCGAGCGCAGCGGCGCGGGCCAGCAGGAAGGGAGCCGCCGGACCATGGGCCGCAATCGCCCGGTCGGCCACGGCGAGCGCTTCGCCATGGCGCTCTCCGGAAAGTAGCAGGTCGATGGCGAGATTCCGCAGCGACTCGCTCTGGGGAAAGCGCTGCAAGGCCATCTCGATGCTCGCCAGCGCTCGGCCTTCCTGCCCCACCATGACCGCAAGCTGGGCGAACTGGCGGTGCCCTTCCATCCAGCCCGGATTGGCGCCGAGCATGGCTTCGAGTTCACCGAGGCCGCGCTGCCCCTCCCCTTCCGCCAACCGTGCCGAGGCGAGCCCGAGCCGGATTTCGCCTTTGGCAGGCGCAAGCCGGGTGGCATGCTCGAACAGTGCCGCCGAAGGCAGCCCGGCTTCCAGCGAGACATGCGCGAGCGCGTGAACCACGCCGGCATTGTCCGGCGCCAGCCGACGCGCCGCCTCCAGCGCCGCAACCGCGCCGTCGCGCCGGTCGAGCGCGCGGCGCAGCATCGCCGTCCAATGCAGCAAGGTGACATCCGGCGCATGGCGCGACAGCCAGGCGCTCAGACGCGCTTCTGCCGGCTCCTCGTCGCCCTCGGCCAAGGCCTTTTCCGCCAGATCGGCCAGATGCTGCCGCTCGTCCAACATCGTCGCTCCGCTCAATGACCGCTCCCGCCGAAGCCGGCCGCAGCGATCGTCGCGGCCACGGCGGCGCGTTCGGCTTCGGCCAGACCCGGATGCCAGACGTCGAAGATCAGCACGATCCGCAGCACGTCGGTGGGGTTCATCGCTTCATGCTCGATCGTGTCGTCGAAGGCAAAGGCCTCGCCCTCGCGCCATTCGCGCGTCTCGGCACCGACGCGGAACCAGCAGCCCGGCGGCACTACGAGCGGCAGGTGGCAGACCAGCCGGGTATTGTCGACGCCAACATGCGCGGGGATCGCGGTATGCGGCGCCAGCAACGAGAACATGGCATTCGGCGAGGCGCCGGGAACCTGCGGCTGCGGCAGGCGGGAGAGTATCTCCATCGTGCGCGGCGCCTGGCGCGCATTGTGCGTCACTTCCGCGCCTTGCTTCAGGAGATGGATCGCGCTCCAGTCCCGGTTCCGGTTGAGCGAGCGCCACTGGGCGAGATTTTCGCGCTCCTCGTATTGGATGTAAGGCTCCAGTTCGGCCCGGTCGGACTTCAGCAGGGCCAGCATTTCAGCACGGATATCCTCGAAGCCCGCTTCGACTTCCGTCAGCCAGGGCGTCGCATGGCGCGGATGGAACTCGCGCTCGATCAGGCCGGGATAATGGAAGTGGGTCGGCTCGCTGTGATAGACACGCGTCTTGTGCAGGATGTTGTCGCGGAAGCGCGCCAGCCGCCAGGCGAGATCGGCCTCGTCGTTAGTGTGGCTCGGCACTGCCGGGGACGCCGCTGCCAGTTCCCGAGCGCGCGTGTCCAGCCAGGCCTTGTGGAAAGCCCTACCCGCTGTCACGGCCGCTGCGAGCGGCGGCGGCAGCGGACCTTCGGGCAATTGCGCCAGCGCCTCGCCCCAGGCCGCCCCCGCCTGCGGTTCCTCCAACCGCTCCAGCAGTCCCGCCCGCATGACCAGTGCCATGAAATCGAGCGGCGCCAGTTCCAGAGCGCGATAAACCGCCTCCAGCGCCTTGCGCGGTTGCCGCAAGGCCCGGCGCAAGCCCGCCAGCTTCAGCCACTGGGCGACGAGAGCGCGCAAGTCGAGGTCGGAACGAGCGGAAGCCAGTCCCGCGACCAGCAGATTTTCCAGCGCCTGCGCAGCGGCAGGCAGATTACCGACCGCAGTGAGCCGGTCCACTTCGACGAACGACGAAACCCCTGAATTCATTGCCCCCCCGAGCGCGTTCAGACCGAACTCGACATGAAACCGGGCACCCGGTCGTCGTCGAGCGAATAGCCGAAGCGTTCCACCCACGGGCGCAGGGTATCCAGCACCGGTTCGAGATGCTTCTCGTACCGCCGCCAGCGCCCTGCGGCGCGGGTATAGACCGCCTCGGTAACTTGTGCGTAGCTGGCCGTGCGCACGACGCCGCGCGCGCGCGCCGTCTCGCGGTGATCGAAGTCCTTTCCGTGCCACGCCAGCCCCAACCAGTCGAACAGCGGCGCCAGTTCGCGCGCCTGATCCGCCACCAGCCGTTCGTAGACGACAGTGTGCACCGGCAAGTCGAAGACCGCCCGCGCCTGTTCCCAGAACGAAAAACTGAGGTCGTAGAACCGGGCCGCCGCCTTCAGATCGAGGAAATTGCTCATCGCATTGTTCGGGCGGAAATTGGTGATAAAGCAGCTCAGCACGACATCGCAGGGATGCCGCAGCGCCTGCACGAACTTCGCATCCGGGAACAGGCGGCGGATCACCGGCACCTTGTTGAGATGGAGCGGATGCTTGTCGATCACGACCGTATCCGGCCCCAGCGTTCCAAGCGCCGATACGCGCTCGAAATAGCGGGAGCGTGCGGCGGCGATCGTCGCGTCGTCGAGGCCGGGCAGCGCTTCCACACCGCCGAATTCGTTCTCGAGTTCGGCGAAGAAGGGTTCTTCCTCAAGGACGAGCGTGTTCGGCGCCGTCATCAGCATCGTGTCGAGCAGGGTCGTGCCCGAGCGCGGAAAACCGAGGAGAATGACCGGCGTGGGTCGCTCGGCCTGTAGCGTCTTGCTCCAGCCCGCGGCCCATTTCGGCGTGACCAGCGCCTTGTCGCGCAGGAGTTCGCCGCGAAACCGTTCGGCGCGTTCGGCGGGGCGTGTGGGATCGTCCAGCCGACCGGCATTCATCGCCGCAAAGGCTGCGAAGGCTTCGTCGTACCGGCCCATGCGATCGAGCATGATCCCGCGCAACTGGTGGCGGCGGCTCGTTTCGACCACGTCGCCGGACTGCTCCAGTGCCGCGAAGGCCTGCTCGAAAGCTTCCGCCCGCTTGAAGCGAAGAGCATCGATATAGGCCAGCGACGGCCCATCGACGCCGCTCGCCACGGCTCGTTCCCGCAAGGGGTCGAGTGCGATTTCGCGGTTGCTACGCTCATAGACCGCTGCCAGCCCGACGAAAGCCGGACCGAGTGCAGGATCGATCGCCAACGCCGCCTCGAACTGGGTTTCGGCTATCCGATAGTCGTTCCGACGCGCGGCTTCCTGGCCATGATCGGAAAGTACTCCGGCATTGTCAGGCGCGCGCCGAGCGGCTTCGGCCATGGCCTCGTAAGCAAGGTCTTCCATGCCGGTATCGCGATAGAAAGCCGCGAGTGTGAGAATGGGAACGTGATCGCCTGGGAAATCTCGCGCGGCATCGCGCAGGATGGCTTCACCTTCCTCGCCCCGTTCCGCCCGCAGCAGCGCACTGCCGAGATTGACCCGGATCGGCGGCGAATCCGGCGCAAGCGCCATCGCCCGCCGGAGGACTTTCACCGCCTCGGCATGTTCGCCGGCACCCGAGAGGACGTTGCCGAGGTTATTCAATGCCGACCAGTCCTCGCTCTCCCGATTGAGGATATGGCGATAGAGCCGGATGGCTTTACCCATGTCGCCCGCCTCCTGCGCCAGATGCGCGCCAAGCCGCGCGAGTCGCAGGCTGGGTTCGGCAAGAGCGGAAGCCTCTTCGCACAGGGCCAGCGCTTGCTCGCCTCGTCCGATTCTGAAGAAGGACTCCGCAAGATTGGTCCTGACGACGAGATCCTGCGGACGAAGGGCATGAGCGCGTTCGAGGTAGGTGACGGCGCGTTCGAACTGCCCACGATGAAACTCCACCGCGCCGCCGAGCGCAGCCAGTGCGGGATCATCGGGATTCGTAGCGATCGACGTCGCGACCCGCACGGCCGCCTCGTCGAGACGCCCCATGCGCGCAAGGCCGGCAATCTGGCGAAGCTCTTCCGAGGGGGCGGCAGTACTGGTCATCGGCAAGTCCGGTAAATTCGTGGCGAACACTATGACGAGGTCGCCGGATACAAAGGCGGCGGCCCTCCCAGGGAAGACCGCCGCCAGAGACTAAACGTTCGTGAAAACGATTAGAAGTTCATCGTGATGCCGGTGAACACATAACGACCCAGAACGTCGTAGGTGCCCGGATAGGCGTTGCCGTTGCAGACCACGCTGGCGCAAGCGTTCGAAGTGACCAGCGGCGGATCCTTGTCGAACAGGTTGGTCGCACCCAGACGCCACGTCAGGTTCTTGCCGAGGTCGGCAGTCAGCGTCAGGTCGAAGTAGTCCATCGCCTTCAGCTTGTCGTCGAGCGAGTTGAGGTTGCGACCCGCGTTCGCCGCCGAAGTGGCCAGCGTGGACGACGGGTTTGCAAATTCAACCGTGGCCGACGACAGGTGCCGCCACTGCAGCGAGAGGCCGAGGCCGTTCGTCATCGTGTAGGTCACGCGAGCCTTGTGCCGCCACTTGGGCAGCGGAGTGCCGCAAGTCGGGCCATAGTAACCGGCGCAGTTGTAGGCTTCGGTCAGGCCGTTATCGACGGTATAGCGGTTGAGCAGCGTACCGACGAGGTTGAGCGACACGCGGCCGGCATTGCCGATCTCGGTCGAATAGTTGCCGTTGAACTCGAAGCCGCGCGTCTTAACACCGCCCACGTTGTGGTAGATGTCTTCGACATAGCCGCCCGAAGTCAGCCACAGCGAGCCCGAGGGATCGCGGTTCACGAGGTCGCAGGCATCGGTGTTGCCGGTGCCGCAAGCCGCGAGGATCGCATCGGCGCCATACTGCTGGATCGCCTGCTTCACCTTGATGTCGAACCAGTCGACACTAAGGTTCAGACCCGGGATCCAACGCGGCTGGAGAACGACACCAAGGGTCTTGGTGGTCGACTTTTCCGGGTTAAGATCGGGGTTGCCGCCGATCAGCCCGTTGTACTGGCCGGCCGGGTTGAGCGAAGTACCGCCGGTCAGACCCTGCGCCGCGCAAGCCGGCGAAATGGTGGTCTGGCCCGCGCAGGGGTCGGTCGTGCCGTCAAGCGCGACGATCTGCGGTGCGAACAGTTCCTGGATGTTCGGCACGCGAACCGCGCGGTTATAGCCGGCGCGCAGACGGATGTCCGAAACCGGGGCAAGATCGACACCCAGCTTGTAGGTGCTGGTGTTGAAGGTGCGACCGTTCGAGATGCTGTAGTGCGAGTAACGATAGCCGCCGTTGAACGACAGATTCTGAATGAAGCTGTCCTGGATGATCGGAATATCGACTTCGCCGAAGAACTCAGTGACCTTGTAGTTGCCCGAGGTATCGACCGTCGGCGCGCCCTGGCCGGTGAGGTCGCCGGTGTTGAAGGCGTTGTCGGCCTTCAGTTCCAGCGAATCGCGACGGTATTCGACGCCGAGAGCGACGTTGATGCCGTCCGAGGCCCAGGGCGACTTGATGCCGTATTCACCGAGCATGCCGGTGAAGCTGGCGCTGGCGACCTGCTGCGAGGTCTGACCCTTCAGGAAGCCGGTCGCGGTCAGGTAGTCGAGCGAAGCCTGCGAGATGTTGCCGCTGAACACGTCGTAAGGCGAGCAGTTCGGATCCTGGCCGGAAACGGTGACGCGGCAGGCGGGACCATTGGCGGTCTGGACGACGTCAAGCGCGTTGGCGAGACGGGCGGCCGAGAACTCGTTCGAATAGACCTGCGTGTAGTTGGTACGACCGTACTGGTAGTACGCGTCGTAGGACCAAGCGTTGCCCAGTTCGCCGCGCGAGCCGATGACGGTGCGGAACGCGGTATGCTGGAGATCGCTCTGGCGCGCGCCGCCTTCGACGTTACGACGCAGAAGCTGCATGAACGCCTTGTTGTAGGGCTGACCGGTCACCGGATCGGTGAAGACCAGCGGCGCCGCGCCGGGGTTGGTGTTGTAGTTAGCGCCGGCGGCCAGCGGGAAGTTGCCGAGGTAACCGTTGATCAGGTTGCTTGCCTGGCAGAGTTCGGCGCGCTGCGCGGCCGACATCAGCGGGTTGTCGCAGTTGATCGTCAGCGTGTTGCCGAAATCGCCCGACGGCGCGATCTGCGCGACGGTGCGGTCATCCATGAACATGAATTCCATGTACGGATGGATGGCCTTGTTGATTTCGTAGTCGGCAAAGACGCCGGCCGTATAACGCTCGTCCGGACGCTGATAGTAGTTCAGCGGGGCGAAGTTGTAGATGTTCTGGCCGCCCTGGGTGATCGTCCCGGCACCGAGAGCGCCGATCGTCGAAGAGCTGGTGTTCGCCGGATCGTAGTACAGGACGTTGCCGGGTGCCGCCGTGGCCGAACCGCCGCAGCTGAATACGCCGGCGCGGCTCACTCCGATCGAGCACGACGAATAGTCGCGCTTGCTTTGAAGCACCGGATTGGCACGACGATAACCGACATAGGCCGTCGCATGGCCGCGACCGTCGTCGAAGCTGGTGCCGAATGCCGCAGTAATGTCGTACTGGCCACCGTCGGCATTGGAGCCGCGCGGGTAGCGATAGTTCGGATCGCCCGCCTTGGCATCAAGGATGTCACGGATGAAACCGTTGTTGTTGCTATGGGTGTAGAGTCCGTAGTTGGCGTCAATCTTGAAGCCTTCGAACTCGTTGTCCATCACGAAGTTGACGACACCGGCGACGGCATCAGCGCCGTAGGTGGCCGAAGCGCCACCGGTCAGCACATCGACGCGCTTCACCAGCGAGGCCGGGATGAAGTTAAGGTCGGCGGCCGACGACGTGCTGTTCGGATCGCCGGTCATGAGACGGCGGCCGTTGATCAGCACCAGAGTGCGCGACGGCCCGAGACCGCGAAGGTCGACCGTGGCAGTGCCGGTGGCACCGTTGGCGAGACCCGAACTCTGGCCCGCAACGACCTGTGGCAGCGAGTTCAGCAGGTCCTCGGTGCGGGTCGTGCCCTGGAGCTGGATGTCCTGCGAGGAGACGGTGGTGATCGGTGCGATCGACGTCTGGTTCGGGGCGACGATGCGACTGCCGGTGACGACGATGGCGCCGCCGCTGGAACTGTCGTCAGCGCCTGCGTCCTGCGCCTGCGCGCCGCTGCTGAGCAAGGCGAAGCCGAGCACCAGGGGTGCTGCGCCGGCCTTCAGCGCGGTAAGAGTTTGCTTGTTCACTGGTGTGTCCCTTTTTTCTAAGGCGAGGGTGTGACTCCCAAGCCTTGAATTCTCCGACACGCGCCATGCCCTTCGAAGGACGTTGCCCCAGTAAGGATATTTCGCGCGACGGAAGATACGCTTTCATTACGCAAAGCCAGACTTGCTCAAAGTGCTTTGATCGTTGCCCCGCAACATTGGCGATGGCTTGTGGCATATTCGCAACAAACCTGCATCAAACCGGCGCGCTCCGCATTGATTCCAACAGAGGGATGCGGAAATATTTCATCCACCAGCCGTGACATTGTCGCAACATGATTTCAATGACGGCAAGGCGGAAGATCACAATGCTGCAAGAGCGCTCGCGCTCACTACGTCGTCGCACCTCCTGCAAGCCGACTTGCCGCGCCCCTGGAGCGCTTGCTACGACAAGCCGCCAACATCGCAATGAATCGCAACAAGGGGAAATGCGTTGAGCAAGGTACACCTGGCAGCGGCGACTTCACTGATGCTCCTTTCCCATGCCGCGCTTGCCGGGGACAAAGGCAAATCCGGGACCGAATCCGGGCAGGATCGCCCCGAGGCTTATCGCGGACTCATAGCCTGCCGCGACATCCAGGATTCGACCGCCCGCCTGACCTGCTTCGATCGACAGGTCGCGGCACTGGAGCAGGCCGCCAGCAAGCACGAAATCGTGATTGCCGACAAACAGGCCGTCGAGACCGCCAGGCGCGGTCTATTCGGGTTTGCCACCCCGGTCGCAAAACTGATGGGCTTTGGCGGCAACGCCGATTCAGCGGACGAACTGAAGGAAATCGTTACCCAAGTCAGCAGCGCCCGCCGCAATTCGTCGGGCTGGGTGCTCGATTTCGAAGACGGCAGCACCTGGGAACAGAACGACACGCGCGACTTCGTGCTTTCCCCAAAGGTTGGCAACGAAGCTAAAATCGCCCGCGGCATACTCGGGACATTCACCATTTCGGTGCGCGGTCAACGCCCGATCAAGATGCGACGCGTCAAATAGGCCAGAGGGCTCGACAGACTTGGTCGATCGCTAAAAATTTCAAGCAACAAAATAACTAGCAAGCGCGCACCGCAGACACATCGGAAAACCAATAACGCTTGCAGAAGTCCGTTTGTGGCAAAATGGTAACGATTGACCTTAGCAATCCTAAAAAAACCCGTTAGAAATGCGATGGTTGCCTGTTGCATCTTAGCCACAACCAGCAGAGCAATTCCATCCCTTGGGGTGTTTACGATTGAAAGCTGACGCCCCCGGCGCGAGAAATCCCTCCATGGTGATCCCGTGCGTCTGCGCACGAAGATTACCGCATCCGGGTGCACGGCAGGTCTGGTCACGCTTCCAGCCGTGCGCACGAAAGCAACAAGGGACACACAAACGTGCAAAACTCTCTGAAGAAGGCCGCGCTGCGCAGCGCTGCCAGCCTGCCGGTATTCGCGCTGGCGTTCGCTTCGAACGCCTATGCGCAGGACCAGGCTGCTGCCGATGAAGAAGCGGCCAGCGCCCCCGCAATCGTCGTCACCGGTTCGCGCATCTCGACGCCGAACCTTGAATCGGCCAACCCCGTCGCGATCCTCACCGGTGAGCAGGTGTTCAGCAGCGGCAACCTCTCGGTCGGCGACCAGTTGAACGAACTGCCGCAGCTTCGCAGCAACTTCAGCCAGGCGAACTCCACCCGCTTCCTCGGCACCCGTGGCCTCAACCTGCTCGACCTTCGCGGCCTGGGCACTTCGCGCACGCTGGTCCTGGTCAACGGCCGCCGCCACGTCGGCAGCGACGTTCTGGTCAATGCCGTCTCGGTTGACGTCAACACCATCCCCGCCGACCTGATCGAGCGCGTGGACGTGGTGACCGGCGGCGCCTCGGCGGTCTACGGTTCCGACGCCATCGCCGGTGTCGTCAACTTCATCCTCAAGGAAGACTACGACGGCATCAGCTTCCGTGGTCAGAACGGCATCTCGAACTACAAGGATGGCGGCAAGCAGTTCGCTTCGGTCGTCGTCGGCAAGAACTTCTCCGAAGGCCGCGGCAACATCACCCTGGCGGCCGAATTCTCGCACTCGGACGACTTCTACGCCTCGGGCCGTCCCGGTCTGCGCAACAACCGCGGTTTCGTGGTTACTGACACCGATCCCGCTGGCACGCCCAACGGTTCGGACGGCGTTTTCGACCGTACGTTCTACAACGACATCCGTTCGGCAACGATCTCGCTCGGCGGCATGGTCGCTGCTTACGGCAACCCCAACTCGGCCCTGTGCGGACGCGGCACCAACGGCTCCGCCTTCACCTGCAACTACCAGTTCCAGCCTGATGGCACCCTGGTTCCGCAGACCGGCGAACGTATCGGCATCGGACCGAACGGCAGCTTCCTGGGCGGCAACGGCGCCAGCAACCGCGAAGGCCGCCTCATGGCCCTTTCGCCCGACCTGAAGCGCTACACAGCGAACCTGACCGGCCACTACGAGATCACGCCTGCTCTCGTGCCGTTCTTCGAAGCCAAGTACAGCCGCACCGATGCGCGCGGTTCGCAGAGCGGTCCGTTCTTCTCGCAAGGCACCACGCTCGGCGGCGATCCGCGCGAACGCATCCGTCTCGACAACCCCTACCTGAACAGCGATGCGCGCCAGGTACTGACCGACACCTTCCTGGCCTCGACCGTGAACGCCAACACTGGCGCCGCCTTCACTGACACCGTCGTGAACGGCGTCGTGACGCAAACGGCCGCCCAGAAGCTGGCTGCCCAGCGCACCGCGATCACCAACGGAACGTTTGGCTTCAACCTGCGTCGCAACTGGGTCGACTTCGGCAACCGCGACGAAGAAATTCGCCGTGAAACCTTCCGCATCGTCGGCGGTCTGCGCGGTGATTTCAACGACGACTGGAAGTACGAACTTTCCGTCAACTACGGCGAGCACAAGGAACGCAACCTGATCCGCGGCAACGTCAACGTCCAGCGCTACCTGCTGGCTCTTGACACCACCACAGACGCCAACGGCAACATCGTCTGTCGCTCGAAGATCAATCCGGCTGCCGCCATCTCCTACGTCAGCGATAACGATCCGCTGCTCGCGGGTGACGTCGCGGCTTGCGTTCCGCTCAATCCGTTCGGACAGGGTTCGGTCAGCCAGGCGGCGAAGGATTACATCCTCACCAGCAGCCTTGCGACCGGCAGGATGCGCCAGACCGACATCATGGGTTACGTCTCGGGTGACTCGAGCCAGTGGTTCGAACTGCCCGGCGGCCCGGTGGCCTTCTCGGTAGGCGGCGAATATCGTCGTGAAACCGTGCGCTACGACCTCGATGACGTGACCCAGGCCGGATACGCGTTCTACAACGCCATTCCGTCGTTCTCGGCCCCGGCCTTCGAAGTGAAGGAAGCCTACGGCGAAATCCTGCTTCCGCTCCTCAAGGACAAGCCGTTCTTCGAAAACCTGAGCCTGCGCGGCAATGCCCGCGTTTCGGACTACAAGGGTTCGGCCGGTACTGTCTGGGCCTACGGCGGCGAAGCCATCTGGAGCCCGGTTCGCGACCTGACCTTCCGCGGCACTTACGCCCGCTCGGTCCGCGCGCCGAACCTAGTCGAGCTCTACTCGGCTGCAGGTCAGAACTTCGCCCCCAGCTTCACCGATCCCTGCTCTGCTCGCAACATCGGCGCAGGTTCGGCGAACCGCGAAGCCAACTGCCGTGCGGCAGGCGTTCCGGTCGGTTACGACTTCAACTACGCGCAGTCGCTTGAAATCGTGAGCGGCGGCAACCCCGACCTGCGTTCGGAAACCTCGGATTCCTACACGGTCGGCGCCCTCATCCAGCCGCGCTGGGTGCCGGGTCTGTCGATCTCGGTCGACTACTGGGATATGACGGTCAACAACGTCATTGCCTCAGTCGCCGCGCAGGACATCGCCAACCTCTGCTACGATTCGAACAGCCTCGACAACTCGTTCTGCCCGCTGTTCCAGCGCGCAGGCGCCAACGGCGGTCCGAACGGCGAACAGCCGTACCAGATCCTCGAAGGGTCGCTGCTGCAGAGCTCGCTCAACTACGCGAAGTACAAGGTTCGCGGCCTCGACATGCAGGTCAACTACGACCATTCGTTCGACTTCGGACGCCTGTCGCTGACGGCTTACTGGACCCACTACTTCCAGAACGATCAGTTCACCGATCCGACCGATCCGACTTTCAAGGATCGCCTGATCGACGAACTCAGCTATCCCTCGGATGCGGTGACGATGAACGCCTCGTTCCAGACCGGCGCGTTCAAGCTGGGCTACCAGCTGCGCTGGCTCGGCGGCATGTACCTCAACACTTACGAGGACTACAATTCGCTGAACGGCCTGCCTCCGCAGAACGCCGACTATGCGCCGATCAAGAAGTACCCGGACGTGTTCTATCACGACATCCGCGCTGCTTACGACATCGACGACAAGTACTCGTTCTACCTTGGCGTCGACAACGTCTTCAACAAGATGCCTCCGTACGGCCTGACCGGTATCGGTGAAGGTTCGGGCGTCTACCCGAACATGGGCCGTTACTTCTACACCGGCATCACTGCCAAGTTCTGATCCATTTGATCATTACTGCTCTTTTGGGGGCGGCGGGTTATCCCGCTGCCCCTTTTCTTTGCCGCCCGGAGCAGCCAAGAGATATTGCATGACCCAAGCCATTGAACGCGCCCAGGCCGCGCTCGACAGCGGGCGGCAGCAGGATGCCGTTGCCATCACCCAAGACGGCGCCGCCGCAGGCGACGCGGAATGTATTTCCATGCTCGCTCGCTGGCGGCTGATCGGCACTCCTCTCCCGCGCGACCTGCCGGAAGCCCGAAGGCTGCTGCGCGCGGCCACGCGAGCCGGAAGTGAAAATGCGGCATTGATAGAGGCCGCTCTCACCGCCAATGGAACCGGCGCACCGCAGGACTGGCGCGGCGCCATGACGATCCTGCGCGAAGCCGCCGAACGCCACGGCGGCCCGGCAGCGGAAGACCTTGCCCTGCTTTCCCGTATGGATCTCGACGATGAGGGCTACCCGGTCGCCCTTCCGGAGCCGGAAAAACTTGGCCAAGGCTATCAGGTCAGTCGCTGGCGGCAGTTCCTGACTCCGGAAGAATGCGCGCATCTCGCCATGTCGGTGCGCGACCTGCTGGCGCCGTCGATCGTTGCCGATCCGCGCACCGGACGCTCCATACCCCATCCGATCCGCACCTCGTCTGCCGCCGTGGTCGGGCCGACACGCGAATCCCTACCGCTTCAGGCCATCATGCGCCGTCTCGCGGCAGCGACCGGCACGCGGGTGGAGCAGGGCGAACCGCTCAACGTATTGCACTATGCACCGGGGCAGGAATACCGCGAGCACATGGACACGCTGCCCCATGTCACCAACCAGCGCACGGTGACAGCGCTGATCTACCTCAACACCGGCTACATCGGCGGCGAGACCCGCTTCCCGGAGCAGAACCTCTCCGTCGCGGGCGGCGGCGGCGACATGGTGGCCTTCGACAACACCCAGCCCGACGGCTTACCCGACCCGCGCAGCCGTCATGCCGGGGCGCCCGTCAGACAAGGCGCCAAGTGGGCGGCGACCCGGTGGATTCGCGCGAAACCATTCGACGTCTGGAACCACGGCTAAAACAAAAAGGGCCTCGGCAAAACCGAGGCCCTTTCCTGTTCGTGCCGGTGAAGATCACTCCACCGCGATTGCCAGCGCGCCGTCGCCGTCGTCGATGCGGAGGTGCGAGCCATCGGGCACTTCGCCTGCCAGCAGCTTCTCGGCGAGCGGGTCCTGCAAGTAGCGCTGCACCGCCCGCTTCAGCGGCCGCGCGCCGTAGACCGGGTCGTAGCCTACCCGGCCCAGCCAGCGCTTGGCGGCGTCGGTCAGGTCCAGCACGATCTTGCGGTCCTTGAGCAGCTTCTGCACCCGCGCCACCTGGATATCGACGATCGGGCCCATGTGCTCCTGGCCGAGGCGGTGGAACAGCACGATCTCGTCGAGACGATTCAGGAACTCGGGCCGGAAATGCCCGCGCACCACTTCCATTACTTGCGGCTCAACGCTGTCCACGTCCTGCCCTTCGTCGAGCTGGGTCAGGTACTGACTGCCGAGGTTGCTGGTCAGGATGATAAGGGTGTTGGTGAAGTCCACCACCCTGCCCTGCCCGTCGGTCAGGCGGCCGTCGTCGAGCACTTGCAGCAGCACGTTGAACACGTCCGGATGCGCCTTCTCGACTTCGTCGAATAGCACGACCTGATAGGGCCGGCGCCGCACGGCCTCGGTCAGCACGCCGCCTTCGTCGTAGCCGACATAGCCCGGAGGCGCGCCGATCAGGCGGGAGACCGCGTGCTTCTCCATGAACTCCGACATGTCGATGCGGACCATCGCGCTGTCGTCGTCGAACAGGAAGCCGGCCAGCGCCTTGGTCAGCTCGGTCTTGCCGACGCCCGTGGGGCCGAGGAACAGGAACGAACCCAGCGGCCGGTTCGGGTCCTGAAGACCCGCGCGGGCACGCCGCACCGCCTTGGACACGGCGGAGACCGCATCCTTCTGGCCGATCACCCGCGCACCGATCACTTCCTCCATCTTGAGAAGCTTCTCGCGCTCGCCTTCCAGCATCTTGTCGACCGGCACGCCGGTCCAGCGGCTGACGACACCGGCGATATCGTCCTCGGTCACTTCCTCACGCAAGAGCGCGTTATCGGCCTGGGCCTGGGCTTCGGAAAGCTTGCGCTCCAGCGAGGGGATCGTGCCGTAGGACAACTCGCCTGCCTTGGCGAGATCGCCGAGGCGCTGGGCCTGATCGAGTTCGACGCGCGCGGCGTCGAGCTGCTCCTTGAGCTTGCCCTCGGCGGCGATCTTGTCGCGCTCGTTCTGCCAGCGGGTGGTCAGTTCGCTCGACTGCTGTTCAAGATTGGCCAGTTCCTCGCGAAGAGCGACCAGACGATCCCTAGAGGCCTCGTCGGTTTCCTTCGCGAGCGCCATTTCCTCGATCTTGAGCTGGATGATCCGGCGGTCGAGCTTCTCGATCTCCTCGGGCTTGCTTTCCACTTCCATGCGAATGCGGCTGGCGGCCTCGTCCATGAGGTCGATCGCCTTGTCGGGCAGGAAGCGGTTGGTGATGTAGCGGTTGGAGAGCGTAGCCGCCGCCACGATGGCGCCGTCGGTGATGCGCACGCCGTGGTGCAGCTCGTACTTCTCCTTGAGGCCGCGCAGGATCGAGATCGTATCCTCCACCGTCGGCTCGCCCACGAAGACCGGCTGGAAGCGGCGCTGCAAGGCGGCGTCCTTCTCGACGTACTTCTGGTACTCATCGAGCGTGGTCGCGCCGATGCAGTGCAGTTCGCCGCGGGCCAGCGCAGGCTTGAGCAGGTTGCCCGCGTCCATCGAGCCTTCGGAAGCGCCCGCGCCGATCAGGGTGTGCATCTCGTCGATGAACAGGATGATCTGCCCGTCCGCCCCCTTCACTTCGTCGAGCACGGCCTTCAGGCGTTCCTCGAACTCGCCGCGATACTTGGCGCCCGCGATCAGCGACCCCATGTCGAGCGCCATGAGCTGGCGGTCCTTGAGGCTGTCCGGCACGTCGCCGTTGGCGATGCGCAGCGCGAGGCCTTCGGCAATGGCAGTCTTGCCGACGCCGGGATCGCCGATCAGCACCGGGTTGTTCTTGGTGCGGCGGGCGAGGATCTGCACGGTGCGGCGGATTTCCTCGTCGCGGCCGATGACCGGATCGAGCTTGCCGTCGCGCGCGGCCTGGGTAAGGTCGCGGGCATACTTCTTCATCGCGTCATAGGCGTTTTCCGCACCTGCACTGTCGGCGCTGCGACCGCCGCGCAGCTGCGTGATCGCGGCTTCCAGCGCTTGCGGCGTGAGGTTGGCGGCCTTGAGTGCCTGCCCGGCCGAGGTCGTGGTGGCGAAGGCCAGCGCCAGCAGCATGCGCTCCACCGTGACGAAGCTGTCGCCCGACTTGGTGGCAAGCTGCTCGGCCTGATCGAGCACGCGCACGGCGTCGTTGTCGAGACCGGGCGTGCCCTGCGCGCCGCTGCCCGAAACGGTCGGGACTTTGGCCAGCGCCTTGTCGACTTCCTGCTGCGCGAAGGCCGGATTGCCGCCCGCGCGCTGGATCAGACCGGACGCCATGCCCTCGCCGTCCTCAAGCAGAGCCTTGAGGATATGATCGGGGCTGATGCGCTGGTGGTTCATGCGGATCGCCACGGTCTGCGCCGCCTGAAGGAACCCTTTGGCCCGGTCGGTGAATTTTTCGAGATTCATGGTCTGAATTGCCTCCTGATCTCGACCATATGGTGTTGCATATTTACAACACAAGGCGCGCCGTCATATTTTTCGGGCGCCGCGGGTTACTGGCGTGCAAATGGGAAGAAAGCGTGGATTCTCAAGAGCCGGAATCGGCCTGCCCCTAGATGGGATGCGCCGCCCCGAATGCTAGGGCCATGAAAACGTCGCCGGGGCGTTGAACAGGTGGCGGGACACGCATTCGCTTGGCGCAGCGGACACCCTTGCCTAGCCTTTCACGAACAAGGCCGAGAAGAAATGAAAAAGGGGCATCGGACGTGGCGAAATTCACTCCTCAGCAGGCGGCGGACGTGCTCGCGATCAAGCAGGTCGTCTACGAATGGGGCGACGAGCTGGACATCCACAACGGCCTCCGGATGCGGCAGGCGGACGTTCTGGCCGAGGACGTGTTCTACAATGTCGGCGGGGCGTGGCGCGAGGGAATGGCGGAAGTGGAGGCCTTCTACAAGGGCCGCGCCGATGCCATGCGCGCGGGCGCCGGTCTCATGACCATGCGCCACATCATCACTTCGCTTCGCGTCTCCTTCGATGACGCCGATCATGCGAAAGTCGGGTACCTGCTAGTGTTCTTCGCCGCACTGGGCGACGGTCCTTTCGACAAGTATTGCGATCCGCTGGCGGTGGCCGACGTGACGATGGAATGCCGCCGCGACGGGGACGGTGAATGGCGGATCACGCGGTTCGATTCCGGGCAGATCTTCAAGCGGGGATAGTCCGGCAGGCATTCGCCATTGCGAAAAGGTTTCGGTTTTCGAAGTCCCTACCAGCCATCGAAGCTCTGGCCCTTGCCGAACAACGTGCTAGACCTTCAGCCATGCGACTTGCTCCTCGTTCCAGCGCCATCGCGCTCGCCGCCGCTCTTCTCCTCTCCGCCTGCGCCAGTGCGCCGACCGCGACCGTAGCCTCGGCGCCAGCGGCGCCTGCCGGAAAGGACGCCCCGGCCCCCGCCTCCCCCGCCGACCTCGTCGCCAAGGTGGACATCCCCTACGAAAAGTTCGTGCTGGCCAACGGCCTCACCACGATCGTCCACACCGACCGCAAGGCGCCGATCGTCGGCGTCACCGCCTACTACAAAGTCGGCTCCAAGAACGAGCCGCGCGGCAAGACCGGCTTCGCGCATCTTTACGAGCACCTGTTCTTCGGCGGCTCGGCCAATGTGCCGGACTTCGACATTCCGCTGGAAGCCGCAGGCTCCACTCCCACCAACGGCTCCACCTGGTACGACCGCACCAACTATGTCGAGACGGTGCCCACCGGCGCGCTCGACGTGGCGCTGTTCATGGAAAGCGACCGCATGGGCCACCTGCTGCCCGCGGTGACCCAGGACAAGCTCGACAAGCAGCGGGGGGTCGTCCAGAACGAGAAGCGCCAGGGCGACAACCAGCCTTACGGCCTCTTCGAATATGCCCAGAGCGAAGGCCTGCTGCCGGTGGGCCATCCCTATCGCCACTCGACGATCGGCTCGATGGCCGACCTCGACGCGGCCACCCTCACCGACGTGCGCAAGTGGTTCACCGACCATTACGGCCCCAACAACGTTGTGCTGGTGCTCTCGGGCGACATCGACGCCGGCACGGCCCGCCCCAAAGTGGAAAAGTGGTTCGGCGATATCCCGCGCGGACCGGATATCAGGCCCGTGGCCGCCGATCCGGTCACGCTGGCCGCGCCGGTCAAGCGCGAGATCGCCGATCAGGTGCCGGTGCTGCGCCTCACCCGCAACTGGACCGCGCCGGGCCTCAACGATGCCGATACGCCCGCACTCCAGATCGGCATGCACATCCTCGGCGGCCTCGCCAGTTCGCGGCTCGACAACGAACTGGTGCGCGGCCAGCAGCTTGCCGTCGCGGTGACGGCTTCGGCGCAGGTCTTCCAGCAGCTCAGCCTGCTGACCATGGCGATGGACGTGAAGCCCGGCGTGGACCGAGCCAAGGCTGACGCCGCCTTCGACAAGGTTCTGGCGGATTACCTCCGCGACGGCCCGACCGAAGACGAAGTACGCCGCGCCGTGGTCAGCACCCTGTCCGGCGAGATCGGCGGGCTTGAACGCGTCGGCGGCTTCAGCGGCAAAGGCGCGACGCTGGCCGAAGGTCAGGTCTATTCGGACGATCCGGCCAAGTACAAACAGGACCTCGCCCGCATGGCGGCGCTGACGCCTGCCGAGATCAAGGCGGCGCTGAACAAGTGGCTCTCGCGCCCGGTCTATGCGCTCGACGTCGTACCCGGCGCGCGCAAGGAAAGCGGCGATGCCCTCGGTGGCTGGGGCGACGAGGCCCAGAAACCGGCACCGGGTTCCAAACAGAACAGGGCCGACCCGAAGACCAAAGCCGCCGCCGTCGCCGCCGGAGCCAAACGCGACATGCCGCCGCTCGGCCAGATCGGCGCGCTGACCTTCCCGGCCATCGAACACGCGACGCTCTCGAACGGCATCGAGGTCGCCCTTGCCCGCCGCAGCGCGGTGCCGAAGCTGGTGCTCTCGCTCGATTTCGACGCCGGTTATGCCGCCGATGCGCTGGATACCCCCGGCACCCAGGGCCTGATGCTGGCCATGCTCGACCAGGGCACCTCGAAGCTCGACGCCACGCAGATCGCCGAGGCGCAGGAACGTCTGGGCGCCAGCATCTCGGTGGACGGCTCGCTCGATACCAGCAGCGTGACGCTCTCGGCGCTCTCGGCCAATCTCGCGCCTTCGCTCGACCTCATGGCGCAGATCGTTCGGGACCCGGCCTTCGCGCCTTCGGAAGTGGCCCGCGTCAAGGCGCAGGCCGAAGCCGAACTGGCGCAGACGCTCTCCACCCCCAGTGCGCTGGCCGCCCGTTCGCTGGGCGCGGAACTCTTCGGCACGCATCCTTACGCGCAGCCGGGCGACGGCCTCGGCAATGCCGCCTCGCTCGCCGCGCTGACGCCGGACCAGCTCAAGGCCGCGCACGACAAGTGGCTGCGCCCCGATCTCGCGCAGATCACCGTCGTCGGCGACGTAACGATGGACGAGCTAAAACCCATGCTGGAGCGTGCCTTCGGCCAGTGGCAGGCCCCCGCCGCGCCCAGGCCGGTCAAGCGACTCGACGCCGCCGTGCCCAGCGTCGGCGCCAACCGCATCGTCCTGATCGACCGCCCGAACTCGCCCCAATCGGTCATCATGGCCGGGCGCGTCCTGCCGATGACCGGCAAGACCCCGGACACCGAAGCGCTGCAACTCGCCAGCGACATCGTCGGCGGCGGCTTCCTCTCGCGCCTCAACAAGGACCTGCGTGAGGAAAAGGGCTGGAGCTACGGCGTGCGCAGCGGCGTCGCGCAGCCGGTCGGCCCGCGCTCGGTGCAGGTCGCGGCGCCGGTCCAGTCGGACAAGACCGGCGCGGCAATCCAGGCGATCATCGCCGACATGAGCGCCTTCCCGGCGACGAAGCCGGTGACGGCTGAGGAACTCCAGCGCGTGACCGAAGGCGCGATCCGCCAGCTGCCCAATCAGTTCGAGACAGGCGCCGCCGTGCAGGCCGCGATCCGCAAGAACGAACGTCTCGGCCGCCCGGAAGACTACTATGTCACCCTCGCCGCCAAGTACCGCACGATCGACGCCAAAGCGATCGGCAGCGCCGCCGCGCAGTACCTTCAGCCCAAAGGCCTGACTTTCGTGGTGGTGGGCGACCGCAAAGTGGTGGAACCGCAGCTCAAGGGCCTCGGCATCCCGGTCGAAGTGCGCGCGGCTCCGGCGGCGCCGGAAGGCCAGGAATAACACGTCCGAGAATAAGGAGAGAACGATGTCGCTGCTCGGCGGAACCTACGAATGTTCGACCAAGACCCCGATGGGCCACCAGAAGGGCACGCTGACCATCGTGCCCGAAGGTGACACCTTCACCGGCCAGATCACCGGCGACCTCGGCACCATGGAACTGCGCGAAGGCCGGATCGACGGCAACCGGCTCAGCTGGAAGATGAAGATGACCTCGCCGATGGCGATCGACCTCGACTGCAAGGCCGAGGTGGAGGGCACCGACCTCACCGGCACGATCAAGGCCGGGTTCTTCGGCTCGATGACGCTGACGGGTACCAAGACTTCCTGACCTGAGCGTTTGGCGCAAAGAAAAGGCCCCGGAAAGCGTGCTGCTTTCCGGGGCTTTTCTGTTCAGTCGTGCGGCGGGATCAGCCCAGCTTGGCCTTGAGTATCTCGTTCACCACCTGCGGATTGCCCTTGCCCGCCATGGCCTTCATCGTCTGGCCGACGAAGAAGCCGAACAGCGCGACCTTGCCGTCCTTGTACTGGGCGACCTTGTCGGCATTGGCGGCGAGGATCTCGTCCACCTTGGCCTCGATGGCGCCGGTGTCCGATTCCTGCTTCAGGCCTTCGCGCTCGACGATGACACCGGCATTGTCACCGGTCTCGAACATCGTTTCGAGAACCTGCTTGGCGATCGAGCCGGAGATCGTGCCCTTGCCCACCAGCGCCAGCAGTTCCGCCGCCTGCTCATGGCTGATCGGCGAATCTTCCAGCGACTTGCCCTGCTTGTTGAGCGCGCCGAAGAATTCGGAAATCAGCCAGTTGGCCGCCTGCTTGGCCACCTCGGCGGGCTGCTTGCCCTGCGCCGCAGCGGTTTCGGCCAGCAGCGCCTCGAACCAGGCAAACGTATCGACATCGGCGGTCAGCACGGCGGCATTGTAGGCCGAAAGGCCCAGCTCGCCTTCGTAGCGGGCGCGCTTGGCGTCCGGCAGTTCGGGCAGGCTCGCGCGGCATGCCTCAAGGAAGGCATCGTCGAGTTCGAGCGGCAGCAGGTCCGGATCGGGAAAGTAGCGATAGTCGTGCGCATCTTCCTTCGACCGCATCGAGCGCGTGGAGCCGCTGGTGGGATCGAACAGGCGGGTTTCCTGCACGATCTTGCCGCCCGCTTCCAGCACGTCGACCTGACGACTCGCCTCGTGCTCGATCGCCTGCATGACGAAGCGCACAGAGTTGACGTTCTTGGTCTCGGTACGGGTGCCGAGTTCCTCGCCGGGGCGACGCACCGAGACGTTGACGTCGGCACGCATCGAGCCCTGGTCCATGTTGCCGTCGCACGAGCCGACATAGCGCAGGATCGTGCGCAGCTTCGACAGGTAGGCACCGGCCTCGGCAGGCGAGGTCATGTCCGGGCGGCTGACGATTTCCATCAGCGCCACGCCGGAGCGGTTGAGATCGACATAGGACATCGTCGGATGCTGGTCGTGCATCAGCTTGCCCGCGTCCTGCTCGACGTGGATGCGCTCGATGCCGATCACCTTGTCGGCCGGGATGCCCGCCTTCTCGTCCGCATCGATGGTCAGCGAGCCCTCACCCACGATCGGGTGGTAGAGCTGGCTGATCTGGTAGCCCTGCGGAAGGTCGGCATAGAAGTAGTTCTTGCGGTCGAAGCGCGACCACTTGTTGATCTGCGCGTCGATCGCCATGCCGGTCCGCACGGCCTGGCGGATGCATTCGCGGTTCGGAACCGGCAGCATGCCCGGCATCGCCGCGTCGATCAGCGAGACCTGGCTGTTCGGCTCCGCGCCGAATGCCGTCGCCGATCCGGAGAACAGCTTGGAGTTCGAGGTGACCTGCGCGTGGACTTCGAGGCCGATCACGACCTCCCAGTCACCGGTAGCGCCCTGGATGCGATAAGTGCTCATCGGTTTTTTCGCCTGTTTGCGCGGCTCTGAGCGCGCTTTGCCAGTACTTTAGCTCTTTCGCGATCGACTGCGGGAGTTGACGCTCGCCGCTCGCGGGCAGCATCGACGAAGAAACCAGCGGCGCATTCAATTGCGGTTCTGATCACTTCGCCGAGCCAGCTCATGTTACCACCACTTCTCCGGCTTGGCCGAGAACTGCGCGCGCTGTTCGAGCGCGAGACCGGCGTTCAGCACGCCCTGTTCGTCGAAAGCCTTGCCGATGACCTGAAGACCCAGCGGCAGACCCTCGCGGTTCAGCCCCGCCGGGACCGACATCGCTGGGAGACCCGCAAGCGAGGCGGGCACCGCGAAGACGTCGTTCAGGTACATCTTCAGCGGATCGTCGACGTTCTCGCCAAGGCCGAAAGCGGCAGACGGCGCGGTCGGCGCGAGGATCACGTCGCACTGCTCGAAAGCCTTCGCGAAGTCCTGCGCGATCAGCGCGCGAACCTTCTGGGCCTGCGTATAGTAGGCGTCGTAGAAACCGGCCGAGAGCACGTAAGTGCCGATCAGGATGCGGCGCTTCACCTCGGGGCCGAAACCGGCGGCGCGGGTCGCGGCGTACATGTCCTGAAGGTTGGCACCGTCCGGCAGATCGCGCAGGCCGTAGCGCACGCCGTCATAGCGGGCGAGGTTCGACGAGGCTTCGGCAGGGGCGATGATGTAGTAGGTCGGCAGCGCGTACTTGGTGTGCGGCAGCGATATCTCGACGATCTCCGCGCCCGCATCCTTCAGCCAGGCAATGCCGTCGTCCCACGACTTGGCGACATCGTCGTCCAGGCCATCGACGCGGTATTCCTTGGGAATGCCGACCTTCTTGCCCTTCATGTCGCCCGAGAGAGCGGCTTCCCAGTTCGGCACGGGGAGGTCGAGGCTGGTCGAATCCTTGGCGTCGAAACCGGCCATGGCTTCGAGCATGATCGCGCAGTCCTGCACCGAGCGGGCCATCGGGCCTGCCTGGTCGAGCGAGCTGGCAAAGGCCACCACGCCCCAGCGTGAGCAGCGGCCATAGGTCGGCTTGATGCCGGTGGTGCCCGTGAAAGCGGCGGGCTGGCGGATCGAACCGCCGGTATCGGTGCCCGTAGCCGCCGGGCAGAGACGCGCGGCGAGCGCCGACGACGAACCGCCCGAGGAACCGCCGGGCGCGAGCGCGGCATTGCCGCCGTCGTTCCGCTTCCACGGCGAGATCACGTTGCCGAAGTAGCTGGTCTCGTTCGACGAGCCCATGGCGAACTGGTCGAGGTTCAGCTTGCCCAGCATGCCCGCACCGGCATCCCACAGCTTCTGCGAGACGGTCGATTCGTACTGCGGCTTGAAGCCTTCCAGCATGTGGCTGGCGGCAGTGGTCTGCACGTCGAAGGTGGCGAACAGGTCCTTCATGCCGATCGGCACGCCGCCCATCTTGCCAAGGGCCTCGCCCTTGGCACGCTTGGCATCGGTGGCCTGCGCGGCCTCGATCGCCTTTTCGGGCGTGGCGATGATAAAAGCGTTCAGCGCTTCCTGCGCGGCGGCGACGTTCGCGTTGAACGCTTCGGCCACTTCGACGGCAGAAAAATCGCCATTCGCAACGCCGTCGCGGATCTGCGCGACGCCGAGTTCGGTAAGATCAGTCATTATTCGATCACCTTGGGCACGCCGAAGAAGCCGTGTTCGGCGGCGGGAGCATTGGCCAGAACGGCATCGCGCTTGTCGCCGCCGGTCAGCGGATCGGCATCGATCACGTCATCGCGCAGGCGCAGCGTATTGGGGATGACAGCGGTCATCGGCTCGACTTGCGAGGTATCGACCTCGCCAAGCTGCTCTACCCAGGCGAGAATGCCGTTGAGTTCGGGGACCATCGCCTCGATTTCAGCCTCGCTCACCTTGATGCGGGCGAGGCTGGCGATCTTCGCAACGGTTGCGGTATCGACCGACATGGCTTTCCTTCAGATTTACCCGGCAGGGCGCGCGCCGCGCCGGAATGTCAGGACCGGGCAGCTAGCACCCGTCCGAAAATGCTTCAAGCAGGGACGCCGCCACGGGAGGAGCGTCCGGCAGGCGCCTTACTGGCCCGATCGGGCCGGTTGCGCCTGTTGCCCAGCGTCTTGCTGCACCTGTTGCTCGGCGACCATCGCATCGATTTCGGCCTGGGTCTTGAAGTCCAGCAGGGTCACTTCGAAGACGAGGTCCGAATTCGGCGGGATCGGCCCGCCGCCCTCGGCGCCGTAGGCCAGCTCCGAGGGGATTTCGAGACGATAGGAACCGCCGCGCTGCATCTGCACGAGGCCATCGGCAAAGCCGGGGACCACACTGCCCACGGCCATCGGCATCTGCTCGTTCTGGTCGAACACGGTGCCGTCCTTGAGCATGCCCTTGTAGCTCACCAGCACGTAGTCCTCGCGGGTGGGCTTGGCGCCCTGCCCCGCGGTGAGCGTGGTGACGGCCACCTTGCGGGCAGGCGCCGGAGCGATACCGCCGGGTGCGGGAGCAGCGACCTTGTCCTGCGCCGCCAGCGGAGCGGCGACGGGCAGGACGAAGGCAAGCGCCAGAAGCGAGGAGCGAAGCGTGACGATCATCCGAAGCGCCGCGATCAGTTCGTCGCGCCGCCCGGAGCGCCAGCACCGGGAACTGCACCGGGGGCAACCCCGCCCGGAATGCCGCCCGGAACACCACCGGGCGCGCCGCCCTGCATCTGCTGAAGCTGCTGCATCAGGCGCTGCTGCTGCTCGATCTCGGCGCGGCTCTTGAAGTCGAGCAGTTCGATCTGGAAGTTCAGGTCGGTGTTGGCGGGGATCTGGCCGACGGCCTTGTCGCCGTAAGCGAGCTTGGCCGGAATCTCGACTTCGTACTTGCCGCCGCGCTGCATCTTCACGAGCGCCTTGGTGAAACCGGGGATCACCTCGTTAAGGGCCATCGGCACCTGCTGCGCCTGGTCGAAGACCTTACCGTCGGGCAGGGTGCCCTTGTAGTTGATCAGCACCACGTCCGCGATCGTCGGCGATTCGCCGGTTCCGGCGGTCAGCGTCTTGACGTGAACCTGCGGGGGCAGCGCGGCATAGGCGACACCGCCCGCGGCCAGCGCGACGGCGGCAACGCCGAGCCAGATCTTGCCCAGCGAGCCCTTGGCAATCGGCTGCAACGGAACGCGAGTGATCTCAGTCATGGTCTAGGGCCTCGTTCGGGTTCGCCCGGCGTCGGCAACTGCACGGCAGATGCACAAAGGGCGCGGATGGAATTTCCGCGCCCTCATGGCTCAAGCCGGTGCGGCATTCAAGCCGCAAGCCGAGCAATTTAAGATGTGCCAATCGCAATCGCGGGAAAGCGATCCGATTGAATGCGGCGCGGCCTTGCTCACCCAGGAACGAAAGCCCTCACCGCAACCCCGCACTTCACGAGCGCGGGGCCGACCCCAATCTTACTTGGAGCCGTCACGCTCCATGCGCTTGCGCTCCAGCTTGCGGGCGCGGCGCACAGCGGCAGCCTTTTCGCGGGCGCGCTTTTCCGAGGGCTTCTCGAAGTGGCGACGCAGCTTCATTTCGCGATAGACGCCTTCACGCTGCAGCTTCTTCTTGAGAGCCCGAAGAGCCTGATCGACGTTGTTGTCGCGAACGAGAATCTGCATAAACCGACACACCTCACAAATCGAAGGTACGAATTCCGCATTCCGACGCGGAAGGCACCTTGAAAGAAAAACGTAAAGACGCCGAATCCCTGAGGGGTTCGGCTCGAAGTTGGGGGCCGCTAGCACCGCCAGCGCCGCAAGGCAAGCAATCTTGGCCATCGATTGGCCGAATAGCGCCCTCCACCGGGTGTGGAATGCCCCGGTGGAGGGGCCTTATACACCGATCCTGCGCGTCAAGCCAGTTGATCGACGATCAGACCGGCTGCCGAAACGCTGGCCGAAGTCGCGGCCGAAGCCGTATAGGTCGCACCCTCGGCCTGCTGGGCCTTCAGGTTATCCAGGAAGGCCTGCATCGCGGCCAGCGCCGCATCGGCCTCGTCGGACTCTTCCGTTTCATCGGTCCCTGCGGTCGAATCGGTTTTGTCCGTGTCGTCCGTATCGTCCGTTTCCTCAGCCTCATCGGTTTCCTCGACCGGGACGCCGCCGGGAGGCGGGCCGCCCGCGCCCTTGGGTCCGCCGGGACCACCCGGACCGCCGACACCGCTGCCGGGGGCACCGGCCCCTCCACCAGCCTCGCCGCCGCCCTGCGAAGGGCCCTGCGCGAAGAGCGCCTGCAAAGTGCTCGCCTGATCCTCGGTCAGAGTGCCGTTCTCGACCTGGTCGGAGATCAGCGAATCGATCCGGTCCTTCATCTGCGAAGGATCGAGACGGCTGCCCGAAGAGCCCGTTTCCAGCGCGTCGTCGATCGAATCGAGCGCCGATTCGAGCACCGAAGCATCGCTGTCGCTGATCGAACCGTTGCCGATCGCGGTCGAAAGCTTGTCGTCCATGTCCTGACGCGGGTTGATGAGAGCGCTCAGCGCGCTCGTCGACGATGATATCTGCATCATTATGTCTCCTTGCGGAGTGGGGTCGCACCCAAGGACCTTTATAGAAGCCCCCACAGCGATCCGGTCGGATGGAACGATTGGAAAACCGTGCATTCGCGGCTAAGGCGGCGCGATGTCCCAACCTTCCTTTCTAGCTGCCTCACTCTATGTGGCGTTCGGCGGCGGCCTCGGCTCATGGCTTCGGTATCTTACCGGAGTGGCCTGGACCGCCCTGCTCGGCCCCACCCGCGCCGGTGCGTTTCCCTATGGCACGCTGACCGTCAACGTGGTCGGCAGCTTGCTCATGGGCCTGCTCGCCGGCTGGCTGCTGCGCCAGGGCGCGGCGGGCGAGAGCGCCCGCCTGCTCCTCGGCGTCGGCGTGCTCGGCGGCTATACTACGTTTTCCTCGTTCAGCCTCGATACCATTGCCCTCGTCTCGCGCGGGCAGCCCGGTACCGCGGCTTTCTATGTCGCGATCTCTCTGATCGCGGGCTTCGCCGCGCTGTTTGCCGGCCTTTCCATCACGAAGGGAGTCGCCGCATGAGCCGCGACAATTCAGATACCGTCCGCCAGTTCACCGTCGGACGCGACGATGCCGATATCCGGCTCGACCGCTGGTTCAAGCGCCACCTTCCGGAAGTGGGCTTCGCGATGGTCTCGCGCTGGGCGCGCACCGGCCAGATCCGCGTCGACGGCAAGCGCGCCGATGTCGACACCCGCCTCGCCGCCGGACAAGTCCTGCGCGTGCCGCCGGGCGGTGATGCCAAGCCGGGCCTTGGTGGCTCACGCCCGCGCCGCGAACTGACCCAGGCCGAGATCGAACTCGCCGATTCGATGGTCCTGACGCAGGACCGCTCGGCGATCGTGCTCAACAAGCCGCCGGGCCTTGCCACCCAGGGCGGTTCGGGCATGAAGGAGCATGTCGACGGCCTGCTCGACGCCTATGCCGAGAAAGGCCCGCGTCCCCGCCTCGTCCACCGGCTCGACAAGGACACCTCCGGCGTCCTACTGATCGCCCGCACGCCGGGCAGCGCCGCGTTCTTCTCGAAGCGCTTCTCCGGACGTACCGCCAAGAAGATCTACTGGGCGCTGGTGGTCGGAGTGCCGAGCATCAACGACGGCATGATCGAACTGCCGCTCGCCAAGCAGCCGGGCACCGGCGGCGAGAAGATGCATGTTGACGAGGAAGGCGGCCAGTCGGCCCGCACCCGCTACCGCGTGCTCGACCGTGCGGGTAACCGCGCCGCCTGGGTCGAACTGCACCCGCTGACCGGCCGCACCCACCAGCTGCGCGTCCACATGGCCGCGATCGGCCACCCGATCGTCGGCGACGGCAAGTACGGCGGGCAGGAAGCCTTCCTCTCCGGCACGATCAGCCGCAAGATGCACCTCCATGCCCGCCGCCTCATCATCGAGCATCCGGACGGCACCCCGCTGGACGTGACCGCGCCCCTGCCCGAGCATTTCGCCAATTCGATGGCCTCGCTCGGCTTCGACGAGGCGGACGGCGCCGAACTGCCCGAATCCGCGCCGGAGTTCACCAAGGACGACGAAAAGCGCGCGGCCAAGGCCCACGCCAAGCAGTACCGCAAAGAGCGTCGCGGCGAACGCCGCTCGCGCCGCGACGGCGCTTCCGAGCGTCCCGGCTCGCGCGGGAAGCCTTCGGGCAAGGGTCCCGGCAAGCCCGGTGCCAAGCCGGTCCGGGCGGGCGCCAAGCCCGGCGTGAAGGCCGGCCCGCGCAAGCCCGGTGGCGCGCGTCCCGCTCCCGGCAAGCCCTCGGGCAGCCGTCCCCCCGTGCCGCGAGGGAAGCGGTGAAGCTCGCGGTCTTCGACTGCGACGGCACCCTCGTCGACGGACAGGCGCCGATCTGCGAGGCCATGGAGGCGAGCTTCGCCGCCTTCGGCCTCGCCGCGCCTTCCCGCGGGCTGATCCGGCGCGCCGTGGGGCTTTCGCTGCCCCAGGCGATCCGCCAGCTCCTGCCTGAAAGCGACGAGGCCCAGCAGGACGCCATGGCCGAGGCCTACAAGCTCGCCTTTCGCCAGGCCCGCGAGGAAGGCCGCGTCTCGCAGCCGCTGTTCCCCGGCATCGAGCACTGCCTGCGCACCCTCCACGCGCGCGGCTGGACGCTGGGCGTCGCCACCGGCATGTCCGATCGCGGCCTCACCCATTGCCTCAAGGCGAACGGCATTTCCGACCTCTTCGTCACCCTCCAGACCGCCGACCGCCATCCCTCCAAGCCGCATCCGGCCATGCTGGAAGAGGCCCTGATCGAGGCGGGCGCAATGCCCGAGCAAGCGGTCATGATCGGCGACACCGCCTATGACATGAAGATGGCCAAGGCCGCCGGCACCCGTGCCGTCGGTGTCGACTGGGGCTACCACCACCCGCGCGAACTGATCGAGGCTGGCGCGGAAAAGGTCGCCGAGGCCCCTAACGAACTCCTGGAGTACCTGCTGACGTGAGCGAACCCGATCCCGCAAGAACGCGCTTCGCGATCATCCAGCTCGTGCGCATTTTCGGCGTCGCCTGCGTGATCGCAGGCATGGCGATCGGCGCGAACAAGTTCGCCATGCCGCTGTGGCTGGGCTACCTGCTCATCATCAACGGCCTGATCGACGTCTTCGTCGTGCCCAAGGTGCTCGCCCGCAAGTGGCGGAGCCCGAAGTGAAGCGGTTCTACAAGGAAGCTTCCTTCGGCGCGACCGAAGGCGGCTGGCGCGTCCTGCTGGACGGCAGGCCTATCAAAACCGCCGGTGGCCGCCCGCAAGTCGCCCCCACGCAAGCACTCGCCGAAGCACTGGCAGCGGAATGGGCGGCGCAGGGCGAGCAGATCGACGCCCAGTCTTTCCTCCTGCGCGACCTTGCCGACTTCGCGATCGACGCCGTCGCCGCAGACCGCGCCCAGACCGTCCGCGATATTGTCCCCTACGCCGAGACCGACACGCTCTGCTATCGCGCCGATCCCGAGGACGCGCTCTACCAGCGCCAGCTCGCCGTCTGGGAACCGCTGCTGACCGAAGCCGAAACGCGGTACGACGTGCACTTCGCGCGCATTTCGGGCGTGCTCCACAAGCCGCAGCCCGCCGAGACCCTGGCCCGCCTCGAAACCGCCCTCGCCGACGAAAACGACTTCGCGCTGGCCGCGCTTAAGATGCTCTCCAGCCTCGCCGCCTCACTGGTGATCGCCCTCGCCGCGATCCGCCCCGATAGCAACGCGGACATGCTGTGGAACGCCGCCAATCTCGAAGAGGACTGGCAGGTCGAACTCTGGGGCGAGGACTGGGAAGCCGCCGAACGCCGCGCGGCGCGGTTCGAGGCGTTCAAGCTGGCGATCCGGCTGGCGGAACTTTCGCGGGCCTGAGGTAGAAAGGAATACAGTAGGAAAGAATAATGCAGGGGTTATTGCCCCCCGTTACTGTCGAGGTCACGCGGACCGACAGCGTCGTGCGCCCATGGTAGCGTCGGGAGACTTAATGGCTGCGCCGCAAGGAGCGCACTACGGATAGGCAGCGCGCAAGGTAGACATTCCGAGGGTCTGGGGGATCATCCCCCAGGACTTCCCTTCTTCCTGCTCAGCTTTCACCCTTAACCCAGGCCGCAACTTCCTTGGCCACCTTGTTCGCCGCCTGGTTCACCGCCGGACCGACCGCCGCCGCTTCCGGCTTCACGCCCGGCACCACGGCTTCGAACCGCTTGGTCACGATCGGCCCGCCGCGTTCGGTGCGGACGGCATCGAAGCGCACGACCACCGAGGACGTCGGCACGTCGTAGCCCATGTCGAGCAGTCGTCCGCCAACCAGCGTCTTGCCGGTCACTTCGAATTCCACGCCTTCGACCACCAGCCGTCCTGTATCGGCGCGCAGCGTTTCGGCGAGCAGCGAGCGGAACTGGCGGCTCGGCTTCTCGATCCAGAACGCATCCTTGAGGTAGGACATCGTCGCGGCATCGATCCGCACCGGCATGCGCAGGGCATCGAGGCTGCGGTCCGCTTCGGGATCGAGCACGACGATCGCCTGCGCGATCTCCCCGCTGCGCTGCGAGCCGACCGGCGCGCGGTCTTCCGGGGAGAGGCGGAACAGCAGTTCGGGCGGCTTGGGCGCAAGGCTGATGCAGCCGGAAAGCGCGAGGGCCGCCATGGCCGCGAGCGCGCCGCCGAGGATCGGGGTCTTGTGCCGAAGCTTCATCGCGGTTCCCATCGTCGTTCTCGTGGTCATGGCTTATAGGTGGGCAGCTTCTGCCCCTTGATGAGCGCACCGGCGCCCTGTTCGTCGATCTTCTCGGTCACGCTGCGCAGCGCCTTGCTGGTCGCGCGCAGATCGCGGATCGCGGCTTCGGCGGCCGGCAGGGTCTGGTTCGAAACCTTGTCGAACGCAGGCTGGGCATGCTGGAGCGTCTGATCGAGCGTCTCCATCGACTTCTGCGCGGCGCCCAGCGTCTCGCGCAGCTGCGCGGCCAGCGAATTGCCCTGATCGCCCAGCAGGCTGTCCGCCTTGCCCGCCACGCCCTCGAAAGCGACGAGCGTCTTGGTAGCCTGGTTCAGCGTGCCCTGGAGTTCGGCCAGGGTCTGCTTCATCTGCGGGGTCGCGGCGGAGAGGTCCTTCGTCATCTTGTCGGTATTCTTGAGGATACCGGTGATCGAACGGCGGTTCTCTTCGGACATCAGCAGGTTGAGGTTCTCGGTCAGCGTCGCCAGCCGTTCCAGCAGCAGCGGCGCGTTGGAGAGGATTTCGCCCAGACCGCCGCGCTTGGTCGGGATCACCGGCACGCCTTCGGGGCCGGGTTCGGTCAGCAGCGGAGCATCCTTCACCGCGCCTTCGAGCTGGATGTCGGCGACGCCGGTGAAGCTGCCCTGGATCGTCGCGGTGGTGCCGACGGTGACGGGCACCTTCTTGTCCACCTTGATGCGCACGCGGATGAAGCTGGGGTCCTTCGGCCACAGCTCGATCTCCTTGATCTGCCCGACCGGCACGCCCGCGTAATCGACGCCCGATCCCTTGGCGAGACCGTCCACCGACTGCTTGAAGAAGATGTCATACTCGTTGCGCGCGGTATCGTTGATCCGCGCGATCCAGATGATGAACGCCGCCAGTGTCGCCAGCAGCACCAGCGTAACGGCTCCGACCCATACGTGATTGGCCCGTGTTTCCATGCTGTGTGCCCTATGCCCCGCTTTCAGTGGTGGTGTTCATGGACGATGCCCCGGGGGCGGAACCGTCCTGCGCGACAGGCGCATCATGCTTCATCGCAATATCTTCCTTCGCGCAGAGCGCGGCACGGCCGCGGGGGCCGTTGAAATATTCCTGGATCCACGGGTGATCGAGCGCCAGCAGTTCCGGGATCGTGCCCACGGCAATGACCTGCTTGTCGGCCAGCACCGCCACCCGGTCGCAGATGGCGTGGAGGGTGTCGAGATCGTGGGTGATCAGGAACACCGTCAGGCCCAGCGTATCCGCCAGTTCTCGGGTGAGATCGTCGAACGCGGCGGCGCCGATCGGGTCGAGCCCTGCGGTCGGCTCGTCGAGGAACAGTAGTTCCGGATCGAGCGCCAGCGCGCGGGCGAGGCCGGCGCGCTTCCGCATGCCGCCCGAAAGCTCGTTCGGGTACTTGTAGGCCGATTCTTCGGCCAGTCCGGCAAGGCGCACCTTGAAGCGGGCGATCTCGCTGCGGAGGGTATCGTCGATCTCGGGATAGAACTGCTTGAGCGGTACTTCCACGTTCTCGCCCACGGTGAGGGTCGAGAACAGCGCGCCGCCCTGGAACAGCACGCCCCAGCGCGAGCGCAAGTCGATGTCTTCCTCGTCGGTGGAATCGCCCATGCGGTGCCCGAGCACGGTGATCTCGCCCTCGGCAGGCTGCTGGAGGCCGATGATCGAGCGCATCAGCACCGACTTGCCGGTGCCGGACCCGCCGACGACGCCGAGAATCTCGCCCTTGCGGACCTGGAGCGAGAGGTTGTCGTGAATGACGTGCTCGCCGAAGACATTGCGCAGCCCCTCGACGACGATGGGAAATTCGTCCGAGGGACGCTCCGATTCGGGGGTGCCGGTTTCGAGATGGGCGGTTTCGGTCATTGCCAGCCGATCTTGGTGAAGAAGATCGCGAAGAAGGCATCGAGCACGATCACCGTGAAGATCGCCGTGACCACCGCCTGGGTGGTGCGCGCGCCGACTTCCTCGGCGTTCGACGTCACCTGCATGCCCTGGTAGCAACCGGCGAGCGCCACGATCAGCGCGAAGACCGGCGCCTTGAGCAGGCCGACCCAGACGTCGGTGATCGGCACCACTTCCTGGGTGCGCTGGAGGAAGGTCCAGAATGGAATGTCCAGCGCGAAATTGGCGATGAAGGCACCGCCTATGATCGCCAATACGGTGGAATAGAAGCCCAGCAGCGGCATCATCAGCATCGCCGCCAGCACGCGTGGCACCACAAGTGCCTGCATCGGCGAGACGCCGATGGTGCGCATGGCGTCGACCTCTTCGGTCAGCTTCATCGTTCCGATCTGCGCCGCGAAGGCCGAACCCGAGCGGCCCGCGACCATGATAGCGGTCATCAGGATGCCCAGTTCGCGCATGGCGAGGCGGCCGGTCAGGTTGATCGTATAGATTTCCGCGCCGAACTGCGCGAGCTGCACCGCGCCCTGCTGGGCGATGACGATGCCGATCAGGAAGCTCATCAAGCCGATGATCCACAGCGAGTTGATGCCCACATGCTGCATGTGGTGCACAAGAGCCGTGCCGCGCAGCCGCGAGGGATGGCGGATGGCGGTGCCGAGCGAAGTGATGAGTTCGCCGAGGAACCCGACCATGCGGACGAGGCCATGCCCCCAGCCGACCACGAGATCGCCCAGTTCGCCCACGGTGCGCAGCAGCAGCGGGCGCTCCGGTTCGATCTCGGACGCTTCTTCGGGGACCTTGCCGATGGCGGCGAAAAGGCGCTCGGCCTGCTCGCTCTGGCCGACGACTTCGAGCTTGTGCTCGCTGGCATAGCGGCAGACGAGCCAAGCCCCGGTCGTGTCGATATCGGTGACGCCGGACATGTCGACCCGCGCGAACGGGCCGTGCAGCGCCGCCAGCTTGGCGCCCAGATTGCCCAGCGAATGGACGCGCAACGGCCCCTTGAGCGCCACGGTCTGGACGCCGTCCTGGTCGCTTTCCGACAGAGTGAATTCAGCCCATTCCCGCATGTGCGCTCGTATTGGGGGAAAATGCCTGTACCGGCAAGGGGTTCCCCTGCCGCGACAGATTGTTGATTTCGCAAGAGCCGGTCTGGAAACATACCGTGGCGATTTCATGGCAGGCCGCCCCACCGCTCCTACGCGTACTTGCGCGCGGGTGCCTCTACTGGCAAAGCGCCGCGCCATGACCGACACTCCAGAAGCCGCCCCCGAAGCCGCTCTCGACAAGACCTTCGACCCCGCCCAGATCGAGGCGAAGTGGTTCCAGCATTGGGAAAGCGAAGGGCTGTTCCGCCCCGAGCGTGCCGACGCGCAGCCGTTCACCATCGTGAACCCGCCGCCGAACGTCACCGGCTCGCTCCACATCGGCCACGCGCTGGACAACACGCTGCAGGACATCGTGATCCGTCACGAACGCCTGAAGGGCAAGGACGCGCTCTGGGTGGTCGGCACTGACCATGCCGGCATCGCGACCCAGATGGTGGTCGAACGCCAGATGGAAGCCAAGCAGGACAAGCGCGCCAACTACACGCGTGAGCAGTTCATCGAGAAGGTCTGGGAGTGGAAGGCCGAATCCGGCGGCACCATCACCGGCCAGCTGCGCCGCCTCGGCTGCTCGATGGACTGGAGCCGCGAGCAGTTCACGATGGATCCGCACTTCACCAAGGCCGTGGTCAAGGTCTTCGTGGACCTGCACAAGCAGGGCCTGATCTATCGCGACAAGCGCCTGGTGAACTGGGACCCCAAGTTCCGCACCGCCATTTCCGACCTCGAGGTCGAAACGCGCGAGACCAACGGCCACTTCTGGCACATCAAGTATCCGCTTTCGGACGGTTCGGGCCACATCCACGTCGCCACCACCCGCCCGGAAACGATGCTGGCCGACATGGCCGTCGCGGTTAATCCCGAGGACGAGCGCTACAAGGACCTGCTGGCACGCGGCGCCACCGTCACCCTGCCGCTCACCGGCCGCGAGATTCCGATCGTCGCCGACGAGCACGCCGACCCCGAACTGGGATCGGGCGCGGTGAAGATCACCCCGGGTCATGACTTCAACGACTTCGAGGTGGGCAAGCGCGCGGGCTTCAAGGCCGGCGACATGCTCAACATGCTCGATGCCGATGCCCATGTCTGCCAGACGCAGGACGGCCTTGTCCCCGCGCAGTTCATCGGCATGGCCCGCTTCGAGGCGCGCAAGGCGATCGTCCAGTTCCTCGAAGACGACGGCCTGCTCGAAAAGGTCGAGGACCGCGTGATCCAGACCCCCTACGGCGACCGCAGCGGCGTGGTGATCGAACCCTGGCTGACCGACCAGTGGTACGTCGATGCGCAGACGCTGGCCGGTCCGCCGATGGAAGCGGTCCGCTCCGGCGCGATCGAGATCGTCCCGAAGAGCTGGGAAAAGACCTTCTTCAACTGGATGGAAAACATCCAGCCCTGGTGCGTCTCGCGCCAGCTCTGGTGGGGCCACCGCATTCCCGCATGGTTCAGCGAGGACGGCGAAATCTTCGTCGCCGAAACCGAGGAAGAGGCACAGGCCCAGGCGGGCAACAAGAAGCTGACCCGCGACGAGGACGTGCTGGACACCTGGTTCTCCTCCGCGCTCTGGCCCTTCGCCACGCTCGGCTGGCCCGATGAAGACGCCCCGCTGCTGAAGAAGCACTACCCGAACGACCTGCTGGTTTCCGGCTTCGACATCCTGTTCTTCTGGGATGCGCGCATGGCGATGCAGGGCATCCACTTCATGAAGGAAGTGCCGTGGAAGCGGCTCTACCTTCACGGCCTCGTCCGCGCGGCCGACGGCCAGAAGATGTCGAAGTCCAAGGGCAACGTGGTCGATCCGCTGGGCCTGATCGACAAGTACGGCGCCGACGCACTTCGCTTCTTCATGGCCGCCATGGAAAGCCAGGGCCGCGACGTGAAGATGGACGAAAAGCGCGTCGAAGGTTACCGCAACTTCGCCACGAAGCTGTGGAACGCCGCGCGTTTCTGCCAGTCCAACGGCATCGTCGCCAGCACGTCGGTCAAGGCGCCCGCAGCGACCTCCGCCGTCAACAAGTGGATCATCGGCGAAGTCGTCGAGACCGTCGCCGCGCTGGACAAGGCCATGGCCGACTTGCGCTTCGACGCGGCTGCCAACGCGATCTACCACTTCGTGTGGAACCAGTTCTGCGACTGGTACATCGAACTCATCAAGGGCAACTTCGACGAAGAGACCAAGGCCGTCGCCGGCTGGGTGCTCGACCAGATCCTCGTCATGCTCCACCCCTTCATGCCCTTCGTCACCGAAGAGCTGTGGAGCAAGATGGGCACGCGCGAACAGGACCTGATCGTCGCCGCATGGCCCGCGCCGGAAGCCTCGGTGGACGCCGAAGCCAAGGCCGAAGTCGAATGGCTGATCGCGCTGATCGGCAACCTGCGCGGCGCCAAGTCCGAACTCGGCATCGCGCCGGGCGCGCGCCTTACCGCCTATGTCGCCAATCCCTCGGACGCGACCCGCGCGGTGATCGGGCGTAACGGCACGGTGATCGACCGTCTGGCCCGTCTGGATGCGATTCTGTTCGAGGCCGCTCCGGCCGGTGCCGCCATGCAAGTGGGCGCGGGCGATGCGACGCTGGCGATCCCGCTGGAAGGCGTGATCGACATCGCCGCCGAAAAAGCCCGTCTGGAAAAGGCCATGGCCGCTTCGGTCAAGGAACGGGACTCGCTCGACAAGCGTTTGGGTAACCCGGCCTTCGTCGAGAAGGCCAAGGCCGAGGCGATCGAAAAGGCCCGCGCCGATCATGCCCACCACTCGGCTGAGGCAGAGCGGCTAGCTGCGGCGCTGGCGCGATTGGGTTGAAGAAGTGGGGGTTGAAGCAGGGGGTCTTAGACCCCCTGCACCCCCAATACTGTCTTCGTCGCGCGCGCAGCCGCGTTTTGCACTCCTTGCCGCCGCAGGCTATTTTGTCTCCCGGCTATTCAGTGGGCGCGAAACGGCTAGGCCGGGTACGACGCAGACATTCCGAGGGTCTGGGGGATCATCCCCCAGGACTTCTCTTTTTTCGTTTTCCTACTCTCCGCGCATCTGACACGTTCGCGCGCGTGAACGCCCTACCCTTTCTCCACGACACCAGCCACAAGGTGACACCTCCGACACAAGGTGACACTTTTCCCTCTGGACCGTGTAAACTGTGTCAACCTCGCCCTTCAAAACCGTAACCTTGCATTCGAGACCATCCGTGACGCTTGCGCTTGCCACCACCACTCCCGGCGAACCCGAAGTGTTCGCTTCGCTTCAGGGCGAAGGCGCCAGCATGGGGCGGCCGAGCACTTTCGTGCGGCTGTCGCGCTGCAATCTTGCCTGCCAGTGGTGTGACACCGCTTATACGTGGCGCTTCACCGGCGATAACCGCTTCCACCGCGACGATCTGGCGTTCGAGCGCAAGGCCAATCAGGTCATGGCCGAGGAAGTCGAGGTGGCGCGCATGGTGGCCGATCTGCCGCCCGACCGCCTTGTCATCACCGGCGGCGAGCCGTTGCTTCAGGGGCCGCAGCTGGCGCGGATGCTGGCGGCGCTCGACGCGGCGCGGCCGGGAATGCATGTCGAGATCGAGACCAACGGCTCGGTCGCGCCGCACGCCAGCCTCGATGCGCGGGTGCAGCAGTACAATGTCAGCCCCAAGCTGGCGCACAGCGGCAATCCGGCGGAACTGGCGCTGGTGCCCGAGCGGCTCGATGCCTGGGCCGCCGATCCGCGCGCTTTTTTCAAGTTCGTGGTGGCCGAGCCTGCGGATGTGGACGAAGTCCGTGCGTTGAAAGAACGCCACGCTATCCCCGCCGAGCGGATATTCCTGATGCCGGAGGGCCGCTCCAGCGATGTCATCCGACAGAGGTCGGGATGGCTATCGGACATCTGCACGCAGGAAGGCTATCGCTTCACCGACCGCCTGCACATACATATCTGGGGCGACACGCGGGGAACTTGAGGGGCACATGAACGAGGCATCGCCGATCCCACATGGGGAAACCGAACCCGAGGAAGCACCTCCTCCCGCACAGATGGCGCGGATGAAGGGCGACCTCACGCAGGGTCCGATCCTCCAGACGCTGCTGGTGTTCTCGATCCCGATGCTGATCTCGAACGTCCTCCAGACGCTCAACGGATCGGTCAACGCGATCTGGGTCGGGCGACTGCTGGGCGAGAGCGCACTGGCGGCGACCGCCAATGCCAATATCATCATGTTCCTGCTGATCGCGCTTGTATTCGGCTTCGGCATGGCGACCACGGTGCGCGTCGGCCAGCATTTCGGCGCGCGCGACATCGACGCGGCGCGCAAGACCTTCGGTTCGGGCGTCGGTTTCTGCCTCGTGCTCTCGGTGCTCTGCGGACTTGCGGGCTGGTTCGGCGCCGATGCACTGCTCCACGCCTTGGGCACGCCGGGCCAGAGCCGGATCGAGGCGCTGGCCTACTTGCGCGTGATCTTCGTGACCCTGCCACTGGGCTCGCTCTCGCTCATGGTCTCGATGGGCATGCGCGGCGCGGGCGATTCCAAGACGCCGCTCTATGCGATGATCCTGACGGTGGCGCTGGACGTGATCCTGAACCCGCTGCTGATCATCGGCCCCGGCCCCCTGCCCACGCTGGGCATCGCCGGTTCGGCGGCGGCGACGGCCTTCGCGAACTTCGCAGGGTTAGTGTTCCAGCTCTGGACGATCTACCGCAAGGACCTGCCGATGCGCCTGCGCGGCGCGGAACTGGGCTATCTGATCCCGCGCGGCAGCGAATTGAAATACGTGACCCTCAAGGGTCTGCCGATGGGCGCGCAGATGTTGCTGGTCTCTTCGGCGGGCCTCATCATGGTCGGCCTCGTCAACCGGGAGGGGCTGGATTCGGCGGCAGCCTACGGCGCTTCTCTGCAACTGTGGAACTACCTCCAGATGCCGGCGATGGCGATCGGCTCGGCTGTCAGCGCGATGGTCGCGCAGTCGCTGGGCGCGCACGACCACGCCCGCGTGGGAAAAGTGACCGAGATCGGCCTCGCCACCAACCTTGCCATCTCGCTGCTGATGGCGACGCTGATCGTGGTGTTCGACCATCCGTTGCTGGCGCTGTTCCTGGGCGGCGACAGCCCGGCAATGCCGATCGCGCGGCACATCCAGTTCGTCTGCACCGCGAGCTTCGTGATCATGTCGATCACCATGATCCTCACCGGCACGCTGCGCGCCTATGGCGCAGTGGTGATGCCGCTCGTCATCATGTTCCTCGGCCTCTATCCGGGGCGCCTCGGCTTCTACCACCTCGCCTATCCGCTGATCGGCAGCGAGGCGCTGTGGTGGTCCTATCCGGTCGGCTCGACCCTGACCGTGGCGCTGACGCTGGCCTATTACCGCTGGGGCAAGTGGCGCGCGGCGTTCAAGCCGTAACCCTTCACCGCCCCTGCGCGCGCCAACGCTGGACCGTGCGCAGGACCATCTCCTCCTCGCCGCCCGAACTGCTCCAGAGTTCGGTGAACGAGGGATCGGCGGAGGCAGGTCGCTTGAACTCCTCCAGATCGTCGAACGAGACCCGGATCGGGATCGCCACGCCCTCGCCGCAGATCACGCACTCGCGGTTGCGCAGCGCCGGGATCGAATCGAGGAACCCCCGTGCGCCCTCCGGCATCGCGGCGCGGACGAAGGCCTGGTCGCGGTCGTTGTTGAGACGCATCGCAATGATCGTGCCGCACTGGGAGAGCACGCCTTCGGCGAGGTCGGAAGGCCGCTGGGTGATGAGGCCGAGCGAGATGCCGTACTTGCGCCCTTCCTTGGCGATGCGCGAGAGAATGCGACCTACCGAGGAGCCGTCCGCGTTCTTCTCGCTGGGAACGTAGCGGTGCGCCTCCTCGCAGACGAGCAGGATCGGCCGCGTCTTCTCCTCCCGCGCCCAGACCGCGAAGTCGAAGACCATGCGGCTCAACACGGCCACAACGGTGCTGGTGATGTCGGAAGGTACGCCGGACACGTCGATGATCGAGATCGGCCGCCCGCCAGAAGGCAGACGGAACAGCTTGGCGATGAACTCCGCCATCGTGTCGCCCACCAGCATGCCGGAAAACAGGAACTGGTAGCGCGGATCGCCCTTGAGTTCGTCGAGCTTGTTCTTGATCCGCATGTAGGGCGCGCTGGAATGGCCCTTGTCGAGCTTGCCCATGTGATTGTTGAGGATTACCGACAAGTCGGAGAGCAGATAGGGGATCGGCGAATCCACGGTGATCTTGCCGATCTGCTCGGCCAGCCGGTTCCGCGAACGCGCCTCCAGCAGGCACTTGCCGAGCACCTCGCAATCGAGCTGGCGCTCGTCGCCCTGGGTGGTGACGAGGATTTCGCAGTGTTCCTCGAAGTTCATCAGCCAATAAGGCATCTGCAGGTTCGAGACGTCGAGGATCACGCCGGTATTGCGGAAGGCGGCGGCATATTCGCCGTGCGGATCGACCATGATGACATGGCCTTCCGGCGCCTGCTCGCAAATCCTGTGAAGGATCAGCGCGGCGCTGGTCGACTTGCCGGTGCCGGTCGAGCCGAGCAGCGCGAAGTGCTTGCCGAGCAAGGCATCGATGTAGAGCCCGGCGCGGATATCGTTGGTGGGATAGACGGTGCCGATCTGGATCGCCTGCCGTCCATCGCTGGCATAGACCTGCCGCAAGTCGTCGGTGCTGGCGGGATAGACCAGCGCGCCAGGGGTCGGATAGCGCGTCACGCCGCGGCGGAAACCGTGGATACGGCCGGTCAGGCGCTCCTGCAGCCCTTCGCCGAGGAAGTCCGCCTCCGCGACGATGCCGCCGGGGACCGTCGCATCGCTCTTCTGGTTGCGAATGCTGGCCAGCAGCCAACCCCGGCCGACGCGAACTTTCACCTGACTGCCGACCTGCCCCGACATCGCAACTGAAGGATCGCCGTCCTGCGCGGAATGGTTCAGGCGATCGAGATCGAAGGCGATGCGGGCGCCTGCGCCGGAAATTTCGAGAATGGCGCCGATCGGCTCGCGACTCATCTCGCGTTCCGCCTCGCCGCCCACCATTCGCATCTCGTTCATAGCGCCCCCGCAGCAAGCCGTTTCACCGGAGCTGCTAAGCACGCGCGGTTAATTTCAGGCTAAACCCGCGATTAGCGCATGGCGAAAAGACGTCCCGCCAGCCAGCCCATCCCGACCGAGACCATGACCGCCAGCAGCCCGTAAGCGAAGCCGTAGTTCTCGGAGAAATTGGCGATGGCCCGCTCGAACCCGAGCTTGCGCACTTCCACCTGGCTGCTCGCCGAAGCCACCACCCGACCGCGCGAAACAGCGTAAGTCTCGGCAGTATAAGTGCCGGTCGGCACTTGCGAGGGCAGCCAGATGCGCGCCTGATAGAGCACCTGCTCGCTCACTTTCACGCCGCCCTCTTCCTCGCGGTAGAGACCGCTGCGGCGGTTGAGATCGACGAGGCCGTCGGAAAAGCGGGTCTGCTCGGCAGGGTCGATGGCGCCGATCGGCGAGAGTTGCAGCCACTTGAGGCCGAGTTCGTAGATCGCGGCAGTCTTGTCGTCGACGATGTCCTTGATCGGCCGGGTCGAGGCGATTCCATAATAGGACGGCGCCGAACGCAGTTCCGTGCTATCCGCGTTGATCCAGACGCCCGCCACTTTCTGCTTTTCACGCAGGACGATGGACTGGGTCGGTCCTTTCAGCACGACGACGATATCGTAGTCCTGCGCGGCACGGGAACCCTCGGGCGTCAGGATCGCGCCGAACAGCAGAAGTTCGGTGCCGGTGAAACCCTGCCGCAGGTCCACTTCGTGCTGCGAGATTTCCGGCACCAGGATCGGATCGCGCGCGCCGCCAAGCAGAACCGCCGCAACCAGCGCGAAAGCCGGAGCCAGCACGCGCCTCACAGCGGAGAGACCGTGTAAATCTCGTCGGGCCGATAGCCGAGGCCGATCGCCATGCGCCCGGCCACCAGCAGCACGATGATCGCCAGCACCAGGCGCAGCTTCACCGGGCTGGCCTTCTGGGCGAACTGCGCGCCGAGCTGCGCACCGGTGACCGAGCCCAGCAGCAGCAGCGAGGCGAGCACGATGTCCACGGCATGGGTGGTCATCGAATGCATCATCGTCGTCGCCATGGTGACGAACAGGATCTGGTAGAGCGAGGTCCCGACCACGACATTGGCGCTCATGCCGAGGATGTAGAGCATGGCGGGCACGAGGATGAAGCCGCCACCCACGCCCATCAGCATCGTCAGGATGCCCGTGCCGATGCCGAGCAGCAGCGGCGCCAGCGGAGAAATGTAAAGGCCGGAGCGGTAGAAGCGCCAGCGCAGCGGCAGGCTGGCAACCATAGGATGGTGCCGCCGCTTGCGCGCGGCGATGGGAATGCCGGAACGCTCGGCGCGGATGGTCTGGATGCTCTCCTTGGCCATCAGCCCGCCGATACCGCCGAGCATCAGGACGTAGAGGATGTTGATGACCGTATCGATCTGGCCGAGCCGTTGCAGCAGGCTGAACAGCGCCGCGCCGATCCCGGTGCCGATGATCCCCCCCACCACCATGACCGTGCCCATGTGATAGTCCACGCCGCCGCGCCTGGTATGGGCGAAGACGCCGGACACGCTGGCGCCCGTCACCTGGCTTGCCGCCGAGGCTGCGGCCACGGTCGGCGGAATGCCATAGAAGATCATCAGCGGAGTCGTCAGGAAGCCGCCGCCCACGCCGAACATGCCCGAAAGCAGGCCGGTGATCGCCCCCAGGCCAACGATGATGATCCCGTTGACGGAGAGATTGGCTATGGGGAGATAGACATCCATTCCACCCCTCTCGCTACCGCAGCACCGGCAGCGAGGAAAGCGGCGAATCAGAAACCTGCGGATAGAGTGAGCGCCGGTCCCGAGCCCGGATCGGCGTCGCCCGCCACCCGGAACCGCCAGTCGACCGCTGCGCGCCCGAACAGACCTTTCCCGAGCGGCATGGCCAGGCTCGCAGACGGTCCAGCATCGAGACGCCCCGCCCCCTTCTGCACCCCGCCCCAAACGCCCCCGCCCCAAACGCCCCCGCCAACGCGGGTTTCGAGATTACCGAGGGAGAACAACGTCCGGTCGGCCCGGAACTGGCCGTCCGCGAACGGCGTCGCGAATCGGCCCGCAACATAGCCTGCCTGCGCATAGGCCTCGCCCCTCAGGCCACCGGGCAAGGCGAAATAGGGAAGCTGGGTCACGGCCATCGCCACTGGCTGGAATCTTCGCGCTCCCCCCTGCTCCGTCAGGCGTCCTTCCAGCGCGGCAACGACCGGCACCCCCGGAAACGGACGTGCCGATACGCCGAGGGCCGCAGCCGTCTCGCGCATGGCAGTGCCCAAGGTGGCGGTGGTGCGCATGTAACCGGTCAACTGCCGCCTATCGCCCGGCGAGAGCCGATAGCGCAGGACGGCGCCCGCCTGACTCGCCCCGTAGGTCGCGGGAAGCGCGCCGTTGGCGAGCGGCCCGGCGCCGTCCTGCCGCAGCAGCGCCCAGCTATCGACCACCGCCGGGTCCGCGCGGGCGCCACGGGCACCGGAGAGGCGCTCGAAGACGGATAGGGCTGCGCAGCGAACTGCCATACCGGCGGAAGCCCCGCCGGTAGCCGCGTATCCTGCATGCCCTCCGAGACGAACCGGGACGAACCGATATCCGAGCCGAACGCCCCGATCGCACCATATGCCGGTCCCGAGGGCACTTGCGGCAACGCCCGACCTCGGCCGGAATACCATCGCCGCGGGCCGTCCGCCCAGACCGGCACTTTCACGAACACAGGGTACGGTACATTCGCCACCGGCGGAGGGCCATAAGCGGATGCCGGATAGAAGCCCGCACCGGGCGGCGACTGAGGTCCCGCTGCCATGCTCGTCTCCCCCGATCCGGCAGTTTTCGCATCTTCCACCGAAGACAGGCGCAGCGCCTGAACGCTCCTGGCTGCAACCGGCAGGGGATTGTCCCAGGCCGAAATCCGCCCGCCCATCCAGCCCGCGAGCACGGCCAGCAAGGCCACCAGCGGCTGCCCGCGAAGCCTCTTCACCACGCTCATGCGGCCGTTCCGCTGGCAGAAGCCGGATGCGCGTCGTGACGGGTCTTGTCCCAGGTCACCTGCCCGCCCCGCAGCGTCCGGATGTAGGAGGCCAGGGCATCGCGTCCGGCCATGATCGCAATATAGTTCGCCACCGGAATCCGCAAAACCGCCCAAATCCCTTCCGGAAAACCGTATTCACGCGTCGTCAGCGTCGCTCTCAGGAAACTGCGCCAGAGCAGACTGAACAGCCCCGCCGCGATCATCCACCGCAGCAAGGGCGGCCCCGGCATCGCCGCTACATCCCAGCCCAGCACGCGCGGAATGCCGAGCATCCCCTCCACCACGACAAGCGCATAACTGCTTGCCAGAACAATGGCCGTCAGCGGGCCACGCCGGTCGCGCAGCGCCATCCAGGTATCGACGGCGCTTCCCGCCCATCCGAGCCGCTCCCAGCCCTGAAAAGCGATACCGTGAATCCACCTGGTCTTCTGACGCACCGAATCATTCAGGTGCGCCGGGAAATAGGCTCGCGTGGCGACGAGTTCGCCGGTCTCATCCCGCACCCTGAGGAACCGAGAACGCCCTCCCTCACGCGATACAAGCACGCCCAGCTCATAGTCCTCCGTAAGGCATTCCGCCGCGAATGGTCCCGGACTGCCCTCCAGGCGGCGGCCTACCGCGATCCGTTCGAGCATCTTGCGGGCGAAGCCGCAGCCCACACCCGCCGCCGGGATCGCCGCTCCCAATGCATCCCGCACGACGAGCGACTTGGTATGGGCTTCGGTAAATTCGTCGACATAGTGGCCGCCTACCCAGCGCGAGGCCGGTTGCGGCTCGGGCCGTACCGGAAGCTGGACGAAATCGGCAGAGGACAAGGCGGCGTCGATCACCGCCAGTTCGGCCGCGTGCACCATATCTTCGGAATCGTGGAGGATCACGCAGCGAACGCGGCGGCCGGATCGGCGTTCGTCCTCACACAGCGCGTGATAGAGGCGGTTGAGACAGTCCGCCTTGGTCGTCGGCCCCGCCCGGTCGTGGATGACGACGCGCACCCTGGGGTCCGCGCCTGCGCCCTCCATCGCCGCGCAGACGGTTGGTGCGTCGTTGCCGTAGCAACCGATATAGAGCGTGAAATCGTCCTGCCGCCAGGCCGCAAGAGCGTGCCGGATCGTATGGCCGATCACCTGATCTTCCTGCCAGGCGGCGATGAACACCGCCGCTTTCCCCAGTAGCGGTGCCCGCACGGCCTCTTGCGAGATGCGCGTGGTCCTAGCTCGCCCGGAGAGCCGGAACCACAACCAGCAACAGTCGATAGCCAGTTCGTCCGCCGTGCCGACCAGTACCCAGAACCCCGCAAAGAGCAGAAGTTCCTGCTCGATCATGAGCAAGACGCCGAACGCCTGCTGAATTAGCTCCGCCCACCCCATCCTTAGCCCTCGCCCTAGACCGAATCGATTCCACACCGAAGTTATCGGAGCCCTTCGGAGCTACCGATTCTTGGGAGTTTCATCGTCAAAGGCGAAGTATGGACATCAGTACGGCCGCACCAATGAACATGCGTCTATTCCACAAAGTTAACTAACTTTCCCGTTATTATAGCAAGCCGCCGATCTCTTGAAAGAGATCGGCGGCGATGCGTCACCAGCTGCCGATGTTCGGCATCGAGGCCCAGGGTTCGGCAGGATCGAGGCGTCCGTCCTGAAGCAATTCCACAGAAATCCCGTCCGGCGTGCGGATGAAGGCCATGTGGCCGTCGCGCGGCGGACGGTTGATCGTCACCCCGGCATCGGCCAGCGTCTGGCAGGTCGTGTAGATATCGTCGACCTGGAAAGCCAGATGGCCGAAATTGCGGCCCCCGGTATATTCCTCGAAGGAGCCGTCCTCGGCGGGCCAGTTATGGGTCAGTTCGACTTCGGATTCCTCACCCGGCACGGCGAGGTAAATGAGCGTGAAACGGCCCTGCTCGCTTGAAAACCGGCGCGTTTCCTTGAGGCCGATCAGTTCGAAGAAGCGGATCGTCGCGTCCGGATCGGTCACGCGGATCATCGTATGGAGGTACTTCGTCACGGGGTATTCCTTCAATTCATCGCACTTATTAAACGGTTCATCGCGCATACAGCCGGAGGGCAGCACTATCCGCGAGACTTCAGGGAGAAGCCGCGATGACCGACGATAGCCCGGAAAGCCCCCGCCACTCCACCGCCTTCTTGCGAGATTCCACGAACAGGCGCTGGTTAGCGGCTTCCACGATCCTCGCCATCGGCCTCGTCGGCGGCGGCTATCTGTTGGGCGACGGCATGCGGCGCGCGCACCGCGCCGACCGCTCGGTCACCGTGCGCGGCCTCGCCGAGCGGGACGTGACCGCCGACCTTGCGACATGGACGATCGCCTATTCCTCCACCGCGGGCGATCTCGCCACCGCGCAGTCCGGAGTCGAGAACGACACCCGCCGGATCGAGACGTTCTTCCGCGAACTGGGCTTTCCCGCCGACGCCCTCCAACCGACCGGCGCAAACGTCCAGCAGAGCAAGGACAACAGCGGTACCACCAGCTTCACCGTCCGCCAGCGAGTGACCTTGCGCAGCCAGGACGTCAAGCGCGCGCAGGATGCCGTGAAGCGCCAGTTCGAACTGGTGCGACGCGGCGTCATCCTGGAGGAAGGCTCGGGCATGGCCTTCACCTTTACGAAACTCAACGCCATCAAGCCGCCAATGGTCGCAGCCGCCACCAGGGACGCACGCGCCGCCGCCGAGCAATTTGCGCAGGACAGCGGCGCCGAAGTCGGCGCCATCAAGAGCGCGACCCAGGGCTATTTCACGATCGAGGCGCGGGACGGTGATTCGGGCGGCGGCTGGGGCGTCTCAGATACGCCCTACAAGAAAGTCCGCGTGGTAACGACGGTAGACTTCTATCTGAAATAGAAGACAAAAATGTCCCATCGTAGTGCCGGAACGGCTCGGCTCAGGAAGCGCGAAAGCCGATGCTGGCTGCTTGTAGGCGGGATCGGGGCCATCTATAATCTCGCCGACGCATGCTAGCGAAAATCAGAAACCTGCTCGGCCGCGCTCCCAGCGCACGCCTTCCCGAACTGCCCGCCGGACAGCGCGTCTATGCGATAGGCGACATCCACGGACGGCTGGACCTGTTCGAGCGCCTGATCGAGGCGATCGAACGGGACAACAGCCAACGACACAGCACTCGCAGCCTTGTCATTCTTCTGGGCGACCTGATCGACCGGGGACCTGACAGCGCCGGTGTCCTGGCCGCCGCCCGAGAGCTTGCCCGGCGGCGCGATGTCGAGTTCATCCAGGGCAATCACGAGGAAATGCTGCTGGTCTCGCGCGACAAGCTGGATGCCTTCCGCAGCTTCCTGAAGTTCGGCGGGCGCGAGACGATCCTGTCCTACGGCCTCGATCCGGACTTCGTGCGGGACGCCGAACTCGAAGACCTGCACGGCGCGGCGATGGACGCCATCCCGCAGCAGGACTTCGATTTCATCGACGGTTTCCGCAAGATGATCCGGCTCGGCGACTATGTCTTCGTTCATGCCGGCGTGCGTCCCAATACGCCGCTGGAGAACCAGCTCGGCCATGACTGCCGCTGGATTCGCGAGCCGTTTCTCAGCCACAACGGGGAATTCGGCGGCTTCGTCGTTCACGGACATACGATCACCGAGGAGCCGGCCGTGCGCACGAACCGCATCGGCATCGATACCGGCGCCTATATGCACGGCCACCTCACCGCGATCGGGCTTGAGGGCAGCGAGCGCTGGTTCATCCAGGCCTGCGAGGACGAGAATGGGATTTCCATAAAGGTCGCCGCCGAAGCCTGAATTTAGCCGGGCTAACGCCCGGAAGCGGCACCAGCCCACGCCCCCACCCGGCCTCCCATTCAGTGTATCCTAGATGGGAGGCCGGGTGGGGGCGCCTGAGAGACTTTGGGGCTGGTACCGCAAGTTCGTGAAGAACAAACAAGGCAAACGCACCGGGGAGCCTGTAAGCCGGGTTCTGTACCTGGCGTGGTCTCCCCACGGGGGGACCTTACGCCGCGGTGGCAGCCATTCCTCTAGGCGACGCATTGCTGCGCCACTCAAGCGACCAACCCGGGCTGCCTGGGTCCGAAACAGACCCGCCGTTCGAGACGGCGCGCAGCCCCTATTCGGTCTTGCTCCGGATGGGGTTTGCCATGCCGCTTTCCGTTACCGGAAGCGCGGTGCGCTCTTACCGCACCCTTTCACCCTTACCTGCCGCGAGGGACGAACCCTGTTGGCGAGGCGGTCTGCTCTCTGTGGCACTTTCCCTAAGCTTCGCCGGGCCTGAAAACCCGACTCGCCCGGCGGGCGTTACCCGCCATCCTTGTTTCGTGGAGCCCGGACTTTCCTCGCGCGTCCGAAGACGCCCGCGGCTGCCCGGCTCCCCGGTGCGAGCGGTCACCTAGCACGGCCATTGTCCCGCTCCAACAGCAGTTCCAACAGAATTGCGCCGATTTCGCCGTCGATCTCGCCGTCGATCAGATCGGGCCGCCAGCGGCGCTGGAACGCCGTCACCGCCGCCCGTCCGTCGGAAATGTCGTAGCCGAAGCGTTCGAGCGCGAGATAGAAGGCGCCCGGATTGTCGTAGAAGAGGTTCATCTTCGCCGCCGGTATCTTCAACGCCAGCCCCAGCTCGCCGAGCCGCGCCCAGTCGAAATACTCGCCGGGATCCTGCTTGCGGGCAGGCGCGATGTCGGAATGGCCGACCACGTTGCCACGCGGAATGTGGTTGCGCCTGACGATATCGGCGAGCAGCGGGAGCAATGCCTCCATCTGCGCCTCCGGGAACGGGCGATAGCCCCATTCGTGCCCCGGATTGACCAGCTCGATCCCGATCGAGGCGGAGTTCACGTCGGTCACCCCGCGCCAGTAGGATCGCCCGGCATGCCAGGCACGCTTGCCCTCCGGGACCAGCGAGGTGACGATGCCCTCCTCGTCGATCATGTAGTGCGCGGAGACTTCCGCCTCGGGATCGCACATCCGCTCCAGCGCCTCGGCGGCGGATTTCATACCGGTATAGTGCAGCACGACCATCGAGATCGGCAGCTTGCGCTCGTTGAAATTGGGCGAGGCGACGGTGCGATTGACCAGCCAGCGGTTCATGCCCCAATGCCTCCGGGACCTGTGGCTTCAGGGCCTGTGCCTTCCAGGGGGGGCTTCGACAGGCTCAGCCTGAGCGGGTCTGGGAACATCGCATCACCTCCGCTGAGCTTGTCGAAACGTCATCCTGAGCCTGTCGAAGCGTCACCCTGAGCCCGTCGAAGGGTCAGGCTCCTGGCAGGACCGCGCCGAGGACCAGCGCGTCTTCCGCCAGGGCATATTGCAGCTTGCCGCCCTGCCCGTGCGCCAGCTGCTGGATCATCGCGGCGGGCGCGGTGCGACTGGAAAGATCGCCTTCCGGCAGCGCCCCTTCGAGCGCACGGCCGATATCCCGGTCGAAGGCGATACGGGGTCCTGCCGCGCGCACGACGATCTCGGTCACGCCGTCGCGGAATTCCGCCGCCAGTTCCAGCGTGCCGCCGCGCGGCAGCGCCTCGATGCCGATCAGGCCGAAGTTGAGCAGCGTCTTCACCGCAGGCTTGGGCAGCATCTCGCTGGCCAGCGCCCAGTTGAGCACGATGCGGGCATTGTTCGCCACCAGCGCGTCGATCAGGGCGCGCGCCTCGCTGACCGGAACCATGTCTCCGAAGCCGCCCGCCGCACCGAAGGCGAGGCGGAAGAACTTCAGTTTGTCGGCCGAGATTCGCGCGCTCTGGTCCAGCAGCTCGAAGCAGCGCTGGCGCATGTCGGGGTCCTTCTCGTCCGCGAGCAGTTCCAGCCCGTTGGTCAGGGCGCCGACAGGGCTGAGCATGTCATGGCACAGGCGCGAACATAGCAGGCTGGCAAGTTCGAGCGAACTGGTCGTCATGGATCGAGGACTTCCGTTTTTCAATAATCATTCGGGTGAGGCATTCGAATTCAGGCCATTAGCGGCCACCGGTGCGACGATATGGTACGTCATCGGCGAAAATCCATTCCCGGTATCGCGCCAGAAAGCAACCTGCCCGTCGGCGATGATCGCCCAAATGCGCGAATCCCCGGTGGAATGTTCGCAATCGGTGGCGGAGGGCACCGGATGGCCGACCGGATGGGAATGATAATAACCCAGCACTTTCGGCCCGCCCTGTCGCGCCGCACGGTGGGCGGCAAGCAGCCTGGCCGGGTCGATCTCGAAATGGTGGGTGGGCTGCGCCGCGACATTGGCAGCGGGTATCGCGGCCTCTATCCGCTCGCCCTCTCCCGTCAGGATGCCGCAGCACTCCTCCGGATGGGCGCTTAAGGATTCTTCATGCAATCTTGCGATCACGTCACTTGTCACTTCGACATTCATCCCCAAATCCTACAGGCAATGGGGGCTCACGAAAACATCATCCAGGGTTTCATCGGCAGCGACGGCGGCCGCCTCGACAAGGCGCTGGCCGAAGCGAGCGGACTTTCGCGCGAACGCATCAAGGCTCTGATGGGCGAAGGCCGGATATCGCTGGCCGGAAAGCCGGTCTCGCAGGCTTCGCTCAAGGTCGCGGGCGGCACCGCCTTCGCGATCGACGTGCCCGAAGCGGCCCCTGCCGAAGCGGTCGCGCAGGACATTCCGCTGAATGTCGTGTTCGAGGACGAATACCTCATCATCGTCGACAAGCCTGCCGGTCTCGTCGTCCATCCGGCGGCGGGCAATCTCGACGGCACACTGGTCAATGCCCTGCTCCACCACTGCCGGGGCCAGCTTTCCGGCATCGGCGGCGTCGCGCGGCCGGGGATCGTCCACCGCATCGACAAGGACACTTCGGGCCTGCTGGTGGTCGCCAAGACCGACAAGGCGCACGAGGGGCTGGCCGTCCAGTTCGCGGACCATTCGATCGCACGCGCCTACCGGGCCGTCGTTTCCGGGCGGCCGATCCCGGTCGCCGGCACGGTGCGCGGCGCGATCGCCCGCTCGAACGTCAACCGCAAGAAGATGGCGCTGGTGGAGGACGGGCGCGGCAAGCATGCCGTAACCCATTACAAGACGCTGGAAGCGCTGAAGAACGCGAGTCTCGTGGAGTGCCGCCTGGAAACGGGACGCACCCATCAGGTGCGCGTTCACATGTCGTCAATCGGCCATTCGCTATTAGGGGACCCTGTATATGGTCGTACACCTTCAGCGATTCGCCCGATTCTTCAGCGACTCGGTTTCACCCGACAAGCTCTTCATGCCGCGGAACTTGGCTTCGTCCATCCCGTTACAGGAGAGAACGTCCATTTCGTCAGTCCGCTACCCGACGACATGCGGACACTGATCGATGAACTGCGACACTGAAATCGGATTAATGTGCTATCTTTAAAAGGTGGCCCCAAGCTAAGACGCCTCGCAAGGGTCTTCGACCGCGGGCCGACCGGAAAGGACGGATATTGTGAGCAAGGAACGTAATCTCCCGGCGGTGCCGGCACTGGGCGGCGAGCAGAGCCTCAACCGCTACCTGTCCGAGATCCGCAAGTTCCCGCTTCTCGCGCCCGAGCAGGAATATATGCTCGCCAAGCGCTACAAGGAGCACGAGGACCCGGCAGCGGCCGGCCAACTGGTAACCAGCCATCTTCGCCTCGTGGCGAAGATCGCCATGGGTTATCGCGGCTACGGCCTGCCGGTCTCGGAACTCATCTCCGAAGGCAACATCGGCCTGATGCAGGGCGTGAAGAAGTTCGAACCCGATCGGGGCTTCCGCCTCGCCACTTATGCAATGTGGTGGATCAAGGCTTCGATTCAAGAGTACATCCTGCGTTCGTGGTCGCTCGTGAAGATGGGCACCACCGCCGCGCAGAAGAAGCTGTTCTTCAACTTGCGCCGGATGAAGAAGAACCTCGACGCCTACGAGGATTCCGATCTGCATCCGGATGACGTCGCCAAAATCGCGACCACGCTCGGCGTTTCCGAGCAGGAAGTGGTCAACATGAACCGGCGCATGATGATGGGCGGCGATGCCTCGCTGAACGTCTCGCTGCGCGAGGAAGGCGAAGGTCAGTGGCAGGACGTCCTTGCGGACGACCGTCCGCTGCAGGACGAGACCGTTGCGGATGCCGAGGAAGCGACCGTGCGCCACGCCATGCTGGTCGAGGCGATGGACGGATTGAACGAACGCGAGCGCGACATCCTGATGGAGCGCCGCCTGACCGAGGACCCGAAGACGCTCGAAGAGCTGAGCCAGGTCTACCACGTCAGCCGCGAACGCGTCCGCCAGATCGAGGTGCGCGCCTTCGAGAAGCTGCAGAAGGCGATGACCCGCATCGCCAGCGATCGCAGGCTGCTGCCCGCAGGCTGAGCTTCGGCTTCGGAAAAAAAGAAACGGGCCGTCCGGAAGGATGGCCCGTTTTCTTATGGGCAATGGAAAAAAGGAGGAGCGACGCCCCTCCCCTTCCTTTCACTCAGGCGTAAAGCGCCTGCCACATGCTCGCGGCAATGCTCTCGCGCATCAGGGCTTCCGGTTCCGCGGTCGCCAGCCCTTCCGCCTGCGCCTGCGCAGCGACGGCGACGGCGATTTCGAGCGCCACGTCGCGCAGTTCGGTGACGGCGGGAAGCAGGCCGCCCTTGCTTTCACCCTCGCCGCCGCCCAGTTCGCCGAGGCGGCGCGCGGCGGCCATGAACATGCCGTCGCTGATCGCCGAGGCCCCGCTGGCCAGCGCCCCGAGGCCAACACCGGGGAAGATGTAGACGTTGTTGACCTGCGTGACGCCCGGCGTGCCGAAGGGGCTGCCGGTGCCGACGATCGCCTTCCCGTCGGTCCATTCGAGAATGTCCGCCGGGTGCGCTTCGGCGCGCGAGATCGGGTTGGAGAGCGGGAAGACCACGGGCCGCGCGACCTTTTCGGCCATCTTGCGAATGGTCCGCTCGTCGAAGGCCGCCTTCTGCCCCGAGGTGCCGATCAGCACCGTCGGATGAACATTGGCGACCACTTCCTGAAGCGAGATCATGTTCTGGCCGCTGACGTTCCAGCCCTCGATCTCCGCCGGATCGCGTGCGAGTTTGAGCTGCTGATGCGGCAGGCGCGGAATGTCGGAAAGGATCAGGCCGTCGCGGTCCACCGCCCAGATGTTCGCACGCGCGGCCTTCTCGTCGAGACCATCGGCGACCATCGCCTGAACCAGCATCTCGGCCACGCCGCTACCCGCCGCGCCCGCACCGAACAGCACGACGCGTTGCTCGGCGAGCGGCACGCCGGTCTTACCGATCGCGGCCAGCAGCGTGCCCACCGCAGTGGCGGCGGTGCCCTGGATATCGTCGTTGAAGCTCAGCAGGCGGTCACGGTAGCGAACCAGCAGGTCGTAGGCGTTCTTGCCTGCGAAATCCTCCCATTGCAGCAGCACGCCGGGGAAGCGATCGTCCACCGCGCTGACGAAGGCCTCGACGAAATCGTCGTAATCCTGACCGCGCACGCGCGGGGCGCGCCACCCCACATAGAGCGGGTCCTCGCGGCGGGCATGGTTGTCCGTGCCCAGATCGAGGAGGATCGGCAAGACTTCGGAGGGGTGGATACCGGCGCAGGCGGTGTAGAGCGCCAGCTTGCCGATCGGGATGCCCATGCCGCCCGCGCCCTGGTCGCCCAGGCCGAGGATACGCTCGCCGTCGCTGACGACGATCACTTTCACGCGGTCATATGCGGGGTCGGCAAGGATGTCGGAAATGCGGTCCTTATTGGGATAGCTCAGGAACAGCCCGCGCGGACGGCGCCAGATCTCGCTGAAACGCTCGCAGCCCTCGCCCACCGTGGGCGTATAGACCAATGGCAACATGCGCGGCAGGTCGCTCTGCACGAGGGCATGGAACAGCACCTCGTTCGAATCCTGAAGCTCGCGCAGGAAGGCGTAGCGCTGGAAATCACTTTCCTTTTCTTCCAGTGCCTTGCGGCGACGTTCGATCTGGCTGTCGAGGGTGCCGACATGCGGGGGCAGCAGGCCGTGGAGGCCGAACGCGTCACGCTCCTCGGCGGTGAAGGCGGTCCCCTTGTTGGTCAGGGGATCGGAAAGCAGCGCGCGGGCGGCGGCGTGACGGGTCGGGGACATCAATGACCTTTCATCAGAAACGTAGGCTCAGCCAGCCTGCGAGAAAATCGGAGCTGCGGTAACCCGCATCGGTCAGCGCGGGGCCGGCTTCGAGATGCTCGTAGCGCCCGGTGAACGAGACGCGCGGCGAGATCTGCCAGACCGCCTGGAGGCGGGCGAGTTCGGCGATCTTGCGCGCCCGGCCGTTCTGGGTGCCGGCAAAGGGTTGGCCGTTGGCCCGATAGACCGCATCGGTGACGCTGTCACGCCAGGCAAAGCGGTATTCGGCATTCACTTTCACGTTCTTCAGCGGCGAGAAGCTGAAAGTCGGGGCGATGGCGCGGATGTTCGAGGGCGTCAGGTAGAGCTGGTAGCTGAAATAGATATTGTTACCGAAAGGCGAATAGGCGTCGCGCAGCTTGCCCCCGCCGTAGCCGCCGCCCCCGCTGGCATAGTCGGCGCTGAGGCCGATGCGCGGCGCGGCCTTGTCCGATCCGAGGCGCCAGGACTGCGCCAGCAGCACCTGCCAGGCATCGATCTTCTGGTCCATGAACTCGCCCCACTGGTGGTTCACCGTCCAGTCGACCTGGAGCGGCCCGGCGTCGCCGTAGACGTGGACCCCGCCATACCAGCGCGTCGCCGGGCCGATCCGCCCGCCCCAGGTGCCGACGCCGTTGCGCCGCCGCCAGAGGAAGGGATCGACGAAGAGCTTCGAATCGCCAAGAAACGTCTTCGGCACGGCATAGCCCAGCGTCACGCCGGAGAAGCGGCGCTCGGGATCGCTCCTGTCGTCGCCGATGCCGTCTTCGCCATAGGCCGTCGGGCGCAAGTCGAAGACGTCGGCGCGCACGGCCTTCCCGCGCACCCAGGCCCGCACGCCGTTCAGCGTATAGTGGAGGGTATTGTTGTCGCGCTGCGAGGTCAGCAGGTTGGGACCGTCGACGAACTCCTGGCGGCCGTAGCGAATACCCACGTCGAGGCCCGCTATCCGCCCGTTCGCCTCGGCAAAATACTGCTGGGCGGCCAGCCCGTTGCGGAAGTTGCTCGATGGCGTGCCGAGGTTGCGACCGCTCAGCCCTCCATGCGCCAGTTCGCCATAGAAGCGAAGGTGCTGCCCGACATGGAGGTCTGCCCCCGCAACCACGCGGCTGATGTCCTGACGCTGCGCCTCGGCCTCGCGCAAGTTGGGATTGGTGGTCTGGTTGACGCGGAGGCGCAGCTCGCCCGAGAGCGTCAGATAGATGTCCCCGTCTCCATCGAGCGGGAGGAACTTGAGCCGGTCGAGGGGATCGTCGCGCTTTTTCTCGTCCGCCATGACCCGCCAGTCCTCGGCCCAGCGGGAGATGCTATAGCCGTTGGTCACGGCGCCGTCGCCATTGGCGGAAACCGGGTAGACCGGGGCCTTCGCCTCTTCGGCATGGGCCGGAAAGGAGGCGCAGCAAAGGGTGGCGGCCAGCAGCCGCGTGGAAACTGTCTTCATGTCCGTGATTCCTGTGCGGGGCATTCGCCCCGTGTGGGGTCAGGTCAGACGAGCGCAGGTCAGACGAGCAGGGGGCTCGGCTCGGCGGCAGGCTCGCGGTTGGCGAGCACGGCCTTGAAGCGCTCGGTGTCGAGCTTGCCTTCCCAGCGCGAGACCACCACGGTCGCCACGGCATTGCCGATGAAGTTCGTCAGGCTGCGGCACTCCGACATGAAGCGGTCGACACCCAGGATCAGCGCCATGCCCGCAACCGGCACCGAAGGCACGATCGAGAGAGTAGCGGCCAGGGTGATGAAGCCCGCGCCGGTGACGCCTGCCGCACCCTTGGACGAGAGCATGGCCACGCCCAGCAGCAGCACCTGCTGACCCAGCGTCAGTTCCACGTTGCAGGCCTGCGCGATGAACAGCGCCGCCAGCGTCATGTAGATATTGGTGCCGTCGAGGTTGAAGCTGTAGCCCGTCGGCACGACGAGGCCGACGATGCTCTTGGGGCAGCCAGCGCGCTCCATCTTCTCCATCAGCGAGGGCAGCGCGCTCTCCGAGGAGGAGGTGCCCAGCACCAGCAGCAGTTCGGCCTTGAGGTAGGAAATCAGCGAGAAGATCGAGAAGCCTGCAAGCCGCGCGACCACGCCAAGCACCACGACCACGAAGAGCGCCGAAGTCACGTAGAACGTCGCCACCAGCCCGGCGAGGTTGGCAAGGCTGCCGACGCCGTACTTGCCGATGGTGAAGGCCATGGCACCGAAGGCACCCACGGGCGCGGCCTTCATGACGATCGAGACGAGCTTGAAGAACACCAGCGACACGTCTTCGAGCAGCGAGAGCGGACGCGCGCCGCGGTCTCCGAGCATGGCCAGCGCAATGCCGAAGAGAATGGCGATCACCAGGACCTGAAGGATATTACCCTCGGTCATGGAGGAGAGGAATGTGTCCGGGATCATTTCCATCAGGAACCCGGTGATCGACGTTTCGTGTGCCTTCTCGGAGAAAGTTGCGACCTTCGAGGCATCGAGCGTGGCGGGATCGATGTTCAGGCCGTGACCGGGGCGAACCACGTTCGCGACGATCAGTCCGACGATCAGCGCCAGGGTCGAGAAGAAGAAGAAATAGCCGAACGCCTTGCCCGCGACGCGGCCGACCGAGCGAAGGTCGCGCATCGAGGCGATGCCGGTGACGATGGTCAGGAAAATGACCGGAGCGATCACCATCTTGACCAGCTTGATGAAGGCATCGCCAAGCGGCTTCAGCGCCTCACCCGTACCGGGTGCGAAATGGCCTACCGTCACGCCCGCCGCGATGGCGATCAGCACCTGCACATAGAGATGCGCGTACCAGCGCTTGGGCGCGGACAGCTCGTGCGTTTCGGACAACGTTGCGTGCATGGGTAAGGCCTTTCTTCCTCTCTCTGCCCGCTCAAGACTTATGCTTATCGCGGGCTGGGCAAAGACTGTTCGATTTCACGCTGCGGCCAAAGACATTTTTGCATTCGTTTTAAACGGCTGATTTCCGGCGGTTTACAGGAATCGCTTCAACTTTCCGAGCGCAGAAATCGGCACATTGCACCGCAGCGATGTGCAGAAATTTGCACATCGCTTTCCTGCATCCTAGAAAGGCACGGTGACTCGCCGCCTCAACCTGACCTGGCTGCTCGCCGCCTGCATTGCCGCGCTGATCGCGGCGGGCCTTGCCGGAGAGATCGTGCGCCAGCGCGCCGCCTCGGCCTTCGCCGCATCCGTCGCCGCCGATGCCCGCCTGCGTCAGGCCCTGCTCGACAGCGAGATCGCCCGCTTCCGCCTGCTGCCCCAGACCTTAGCCGACGACCGCGACGTGATCGCCGCCGCAGACCGCAAGCCCGGCGCCGACCGCCGCCTCGACGCCAAGCTCGAAGCTTTCGCCCAGCAGATCGGCGCCTCCGCCATCTATCTCGTGGGCGAGAACGGTTTCGCGATTTCCGCCAGCAACTGGCGCCGCCCGGACAGCTTCGTGGGCCGCGACTACCGATTCCGCCGCTACTATCGTGACGCGCGCCGCCACGGCGACGGCGCCCAATTCGCGCTCGGCACCGTCAGCCACCGCCCCGGCCTCTATCTCGCGCGCAAGGCTGCGGGAGACTGCGTGATCGTCATCAAACTCGATTTCGACCGGATCGAGGCGCAGTGGCGCACGGCAGGCGGCGAGACGTTCGTGACCAACCGCGACGGTGTGATACTCGTCGCCAGCCGCCCGGACTGGCGCTTCGCGATGACGCGACCGATCGATCCCGCCCGGCAGCGGGCCATCGCGGGCGACATCGGCATTCCCGGCCTGACCCCGCTCCCCTACGCGATCGATAGCGACGGTTTCCTGCACCGGTCCGGCGCGACCGCGCGGCTCCTGCTCGCCACCAGCCCGCCCAACCGCGACCAGTGGCGGGTCAATCTCGCCCTGCCGATCCGCGTCGCCGTCACCACGCCGATGCGCAGCGCGCAGGCAGTGGCGGCGATCCTCGCGCTCGTCGCCGTCGGTGCACTCCGCTGGCTGGCGCAACGCAGCCGCCGTCGCCGTGAGCGTACCGCGCTGCTCGAAACCGCCGTCACCGAACGCACCGCCGAACTGCGCCGGGAAATGGAGGAACGCACCGCCCTCGAACAGCGCGCGGCGCTGCTGCGCGAGGAGCTGCGCCTCGCCAACCGTCTCGCTACCCTCGGGCAAGTCACGGCCAGCGTTGCGCACGAGACCGCCCAGCCCGTCGCCGCGATCCGCAACTACGCGAATTCCGCAGGCCAGTTGCTCGACCTCGGCGCCTCCGCCGAAGTGCGCGAGAACCTCACCGCCATCGACCGGCTTGCCGAACGCATCGGCGTCATCACCGCCCAGCTGCGCAGCTTCGCCCGCAAGGCCGGGACAGGCGAGAGCGCCGTCTCGCTGGCCGAAGTTCTCGACGGCGCGCGGCTGCTCATGAAGGAGCGCCTCGCCGCGCTGACCTTCGAGACACCCGCGATTCCCGCCGATCTCAAAGTGCGCGGCGACAAGGTCCGGCTCGAACAGATCCTCGTGAACCTGCTCCAGAACGCCACCGAAGCGCTGGCAAACCAGCCCGATGCCCGCATCACCCTTGCCGTCGCCACCGAAGGCCAGACCCTGCACCTCATCGTCTCCGACAACGGCCCCGGCATCGCCCCCGAAATCGCCGACCGCCTGTTCACCCCCTTCGCCACCAGCCGCGCCGAAGGCCTAGGCCTCGGCCTCGTGATCGCGCAGGACATCGCGCAGGAATTCGGCGGCTCCCTGCGCCTCGCGCCAGGCGAAACCGGCGCAACTTTCGAACTGCAATTGAGACTCGCCTGATGGAAGCCACCCGCCGCATTGCCCTCGTCGAGGATGACGAAGACCTCGCCCGCTCGACCGCGCAGCTTCTCCGCCTCGCCGGGTTCGAAGTGGAGAGCTTCCCCGCCGCCGCCCCGGCCCTCGCCGCCATCACCGCCGACTTTCCCGGCGTCGTCGTGACCGACGTCCGCATGCCGCAGATCTCCGGCATCGACCTGTTCCGCCAACTCCACGAGCGCGACCCCGAACTGCCGGTAATCCTCGTCACCGGCCACGGCGACATCGAGATGGCGGTGCAAATGCTCAAGGCCGGGGCGTGGGACTTCCTGACCAAGCCCTTCGCGCCCGACACCCTGATTGCCGCCGTCAACCGCGCCGCCACCGCCCGCGCCCTGACGCTCGATAACCGCCGCCTGCGCGCGCTGGCCGAGGCCGACGATGCCCCCATATTCCTCGGCGAAAGCCCGGCCATCCGCCGCCTGCGCGAGATGATCCCGGTGCTCGCCAATGCCGATATCGATCTCTTCATCGAAGGCGAGACCGGCACCGGCAAGGACCTCCTCGCCCGCCTGATCCACCGCACCGGCAAACGCGCACGCCACCGCTTCCTGCCCCTCGCCTGCGCCGGAATGCCGGAAACTCTCGCAGAGCCGCTGTTCGCAGCGAGCGGCCACGCCGAACCCGGCCTCGCCGCCGCCCAGCGCGGCACGCTCTACCTCGACGATATCGACCGCGCCCCCGCGCACCTCCAAGAGCGCTTGCTACCCTTCATCGAACAGCGCGTGCTGCGCCGCCGGGACGAGACCATGCCCATCGACGTGCGCGTGATCTCCACCAGTCAGAATACCGCCGAAGGCCCACCCCCCGCGCTCCTCCCGCCGCTGTTCTACCGCCTCGCCGCGATGCGCCTCTCCGTCCCGCCCCTGCGCGAACGCCGCGAGGACATCGCCCCCCTCTTCGCCCGCTTCGCCGGAGACGCCGCCCGCCGCACCGGCCGCGACCTGCCGCCGGTAAGCGCAGCTGTGCGCACGATGCTGGAACGCCACGAGTGGCCCGGCAACGTGCGCGAACTCGCCAATTTCGCGGAACAGTTCGTGCTGGGCCTCGGCGAATCCACGCCCACGCCGTCACCCTCGGCCGCCAAAGGCCTGACCGAGCGCGTGGACGCCTTCGAACGGGAGGAAATCGTCGCCGCCGTGCTGGCCGCGAACGGAGAGATCGGCGCCGCCATCCGCTCGCTCAATCTGCCGCGCAAGACGTTCTACTACAAGGTGAACAAGCACGGGATCGATCTGGTGGCTTTGCGTCAGAAGGGGTGAAGAGGCAGAGGGAAGAAAAGGAAAAGCAGGGGAGCATAGCCCCCCTGCACCCCCATACCGTCTAGGTCACGCCCTGCGCTATCCGTTGGCGCGCCCCTTTGCGTCGGGAGACATAATGGCTGCGCCGCAAGGAGTGCACTACGGATAGGTAGCGCGCAGCGTAGACATTTCGAGGGTCTGGGGGATCATCCCCCAGAACTTCCTCTTTTCTTCAAACCAATTCCGTCTCGATCCCCAACCCCGACTTCAAAGTCAAAGTAACCGGCGTCCGCTCGGCGATATCGGCAAGCCGGGCTTTCTGTTCGTCATCCAGCCCGACGATCGAGAGCTTGCGCTCGATATGCATCTCTTCCTTCGAGCCCTTGAGCCGCAGGTCCACATCCACCGAGACCAGCGGCCAGCCTTTACGGGCGGCGTACATCTTCAGCGTGATCGCGGTGCAGGCGCCGAGGCTGGCGAGCAGCAGGTCGTAGGGTGCTGGCCCCGCGCCCTGCCCGCCGAGCGCTTCCGGTTCGTCGGCGGTGATCGCGTGGCCGCCGACAACGATATCGGTGCGCCAGGGAGTTTCGCCGATATGGGCGGTTCCATGTGCCATGGTCCGGTGCTCCTCAGGCCGGGAGGGGGATGAATTCGTGCTCTTCCGGCACGCGGGCGAAGCGCTGTTCTTTCCAGTCTTCCTTGGCCTGCTCGATACGGTCGAGCGAGGAGGAGACGAAGTTCCAGAAGATGTGGCGCTTTTCCGGGAGCGGTTCGCCGCCCAGCAGCATCAGGCGGGTGCCGCCCTTGGCGCGGAGCACCACTTCGGCGCCGGGTTTGAAGACCACGAGTTCGGTCTCCTTGAAGCTGCCGGTCTGGCCTTCCACCTCGACTTCGCCGCCGACGACGTAGATCGCCCGTTCGACGTGCTCGGCCTTCACCTGGTAGCGCGCACCGTCGAGCATGACGATATCGGCATAGACCATGTCGGAGTAGGTCTTGAGCGGCGAGGTCAGGCCGTCGGACGTACCGGCGATCAGCGTGAGGCGGGTTCCGGCGTCTTCCGTTACAGGAATTTCGTCGGCCTTGTGGTGGGCGAAGGCCGGGGCGATCTCTTCCGCTTCCTTGGGCAGGGCAATCCAGGTCTGGAGACCGAACAGCTTGCCGCCGCTGGCGCGGACTTCGGGAGAGGTGCGCTCGGAATGGACGATGCCGCTGCCTGCGGTCATCCAGTTGACCTCACCGGGGCGGATCGCCTGGGCCGAGCCGAGCGAGTCGCGGTGGAATATCTCGCCTTCGACGAGGTAGGTCAGGGTGGAGAGACCGATGTGGGGATGCGGGCGCACGTCGAGGCCTTCGCCGCTGCGGAACACCGCCTCGCCCATCTGGTCGAAGAAAATGAAGGGGCCGACCATGCGGCGCTGCGCGGTGGGCAGTGCGCGGCGGACCTGGAAGCCGTCGCCAAGATCGCGGACGGGGGGGAGAACGACGAGGTCAACGCCTTCGATATCGGACGAGTGGACGGTCATGGGGCAATCCTTCCTTGCGCTTCTTTTGTGCGATGGAGCGCCGGGGAAGAAAGTCGGCGCCGAATTGGGAAAATGCAATCGGGGAAGAGTGGGGAGCGGACGATTTCCGCCCGCTCCCGGTTCTTACGTCAGGCCCCTTCTTCTCAGGCAGCGTCGACGAGGACGATCTCGCTGTCCTCGATCGCGGTGACCCGCAGCACGTCGAGGTCGCTGATCGCCACGCCGTCACGGGCATTGGCACGGACATCCTCGATCTGGACCGCACCGATGGCGGGAACGAGGTAGGCCTTGCGATCCTTGCCCAGCGGGTATTCGGCGGTCTCGCCGGCCTTGAGCGTGGCGCCCACGACGCGGGCGTTGGTGCGGATCGGCAGGGCGTCGTTGTCGTTCTCGTAGCCCGAGGCGAGCGTCACGAACTGGCCCGAACGGTCGCCCTTGGGGAAGGGCTTGGCGCCCCAGCTCGGTTCTTCGCCGTCGCGGGTCGGGATGATCCAGATCTGGAAGATCTTCGTCGTCACGTCCTCGAGGTTGTATTCCGAGTGGGTGATGCCGGTGCCCGCGCTCATTACCTGGACGTCGCCGGCCTCGGTGCGGCCCTTGTTGCCCAGGTTGTCCTGGTGGGTAATCGCGCCTTCACGGACATAAGTGATGATTTCCATGTCACGGTGGGGGTGCGGCGGGAAGCCGGTCTGCGGGGCGATCGCGTCGTCGTTCCAGACGCGCAGGTTGCCCCAGTGGACGCGGGCCGGATCGTGGTAGCCGGCGAACGAGAAGTGGTGCTTGGCGTCGAGCCAGCCGTGGTTGGCACCGCCGAGGCTGTCAAAGGGGCGAAGTTCGATCATGTCCTGTCTCCGGGGGCGGCGGGGTGAGGTGCCGTCCTGTTGAAACCCATATAGACTTGACCGCATTTCAAGTTCAGAGGGATAAAATCGACGTGACTGTTCGAGGAGATTGAAAAGTGAGTAACCCCGGTACGCCGACCCTGGACCAGCTTCGCATCTTCCTGGCCATTGTCGATACCGGCAGTTTCGCTGCCGCCGGGCGCAAGCTGAACCGCGCGGTCTCGGTCATCAGCTATGGCATCGCCAATCTCGAAGCCCAACTCGGCGTCCTGCTGTTCGAACGCGAGGGCACCCGCAAGCCCGTCCTCACCACCGCCGGCCGCGCGGTCCTGTCCGAGGCGCGCGGCGTCGCGGAAGGCATCGACGGGCTGCGCGCCAAAGTGAAGGGCCTGCTCGACGGTCTGGAAGCGGAAGTCGATCTCGCCGTGGACGTCATGTTCCCCGCCGAGAGCCTCGGGGTAATCCTGCGGGCTTTCGCTGCCGAGTTTCCGACCGTGCAACTTCGCCTCCATGTCGAGGCGCTCGGCGCGATCACCTCGATGGTGCTCGATGGGACTGCCGTGATCGGCCTGTCCGGGCCGCTCTTCGCAGGCGTGGGAGGGCTCGAAAGCGTCTCGGTCGGCTCGGTGGCGATGGTTCCGGTGGCCGCGCCCGACCATCCGCTCGGTCGCATGAACCCGATCCCGCCCGGCGCGGGCCGCGAATATACCCAGCTCGTGCTCAGCGACCGCTCGCGCTTCACCGAAGGCAAGGACTTCTCGGTCATGAGCTCCAAGACCTGGCGCCTTGCCGACCTCGGCGCCAAACACGCGTTGCTGCGGCAGGGGATCGGCTGGGGGAACATGCCGCTGCCGATGATCGAGGCCGACCTCGTTTCCGGCACGCTCATCCGCCTCTCGATGCCCGACCATCCGGGCGGCATCTACCGCTTCGGCGGCATCTGGCGCCGCGACACCCCGCCCGGCCCGGCAGCAGCGTGGCTGCTCGACCGCTTCGTCGCCCAGTGCGAACTCGACAGCGACATGGGCGAACTTCCCGACATCTGATCGGATAGCTCAAAAAAATACCCAAAAGACTCGCGATCGCGATCTATTTCGAACATCCACGAAGATCGAGGGCCATTCGATGAAGAATGAGCTTGTCGTTATGAATGACTATGTGACAATTATGCCCATCGATTGCCATATCGCCGCACATGGTTTGCCTTTATCGACGCAAACCAAGCGGCGGCTCTGGAGAGTTCGTCATGCTTCACGAAGCCTTGGGCACGACAACGACAAACAGGCCGCAAGATTTACAGCATCGCCACATCGTATCCTTCCGACCGATAACTGCCTTGCCCGACGGGATGGCCAAGGGCGGTCTCGCCGGATGGCAACTCCGCAAGGTTGTCCAGCATATCGAGGACAATCTTGCAGGGCCCCTGTCCTGCCATGATCTCGCCGCCGCCGCACGCCTGAGCACCGGGCATTTCTGCCGCGCCTTCAAGACCAGCATGGGCGAGCCGCCGCACGCCTATGTCATCCGCCAGCGTATCCGACGCGCGCAGCGGCTGATGCTCCAGACGGACGACGCCTTGTCGGAGATCGCCTGTATCTGCGGCCTGACCGACCAGGCCCACCTCACCCGCCTGTTCCGCCGCATGGTCGGCACGACACCGAAAGTCTGGCGCAACCGCTGGAAGCCGCTGAATCTTCCGGGCTGACGCTTACCATTTCCAATTATTCGAACACCACGACCAAATTTATCCGGATTTCTGGAACCGTCTTTCTCCGGCATTTCATGGCTCATCGAGGCACCCCGCAGCCGACCCGGCCGGACCCTCTCCAGACGAAGCCCAAAGGGGAAAAGCCATGAATACCGCAACCGCCAAGATCGCTCCCGCCGCCAACGAAGCCGGAATCGTGAAGTTCCTGCCGCTCGTCGGCCGCATCCTGATCGCCGCCATCTTCATTTTGAGCGGCCTTTCCAAGCTCTCCGATCCTGCCGGGACGATGGCCTACATCTCCTCGGTCGGCCTGCCCCTCCCCGCCGTCGCCATGGCCGGTGCGGTCGCGATCGAAGTCATCGGCGGCGCCCTGCTGATCTCGGGTTACCGCCTGCGTACGGTAGCGGCCGGTCTCGCACTGTTCAGCCTGGTCACGGCGGTGTTCTTCCACTCGCAGTTCGCCGACCAGAACCAGTTCATCCACTTCTTCAAGAACGTCGCGATGGCCGGCGGCCTCTTCCAGATCGTCGCTTTCGGCAAAGGCCGCGACTGATCTATCCCGCAAAAAACCGATGAAAGGGGCTGCCGAAAGGCGGCCCCTTTTTGATTCGCCGCTTGGCGAGAAAACATACATCTGTTCCTATGAATTCTGCGCAGGGCCATCGTCATCGCGATCATATATAAGAATATTGAACAAAATCCTGTCACGAATGATACATACATTCGTCTTAACGGCCGAAACCCTAACGACATCAAGGATTCCGCTCATGCGCAAGATCGCCCCCCTCGCCCTTATCGCGGCGCTCACCGCCTCGCCCGCCATGGCCCGCGAACTGGCGACGCTCACCCGCCTCGATGACCGGACGGTCGAGCTTGCCCGCACCGACAGCGCCCCCGTAACCGTCTGGATCAGCACCGACCCCGTGCTCGACAAGGGCGACCAGCGCTTCGCCGCCGCCAGCAAGGCGGTCGCGCTCAAGCTGCCGATCCCGGCAAGCGAGCGGCGCTATGTCATTCTCGAAAGCAAGGACGGCAAGACCACCGTCGTCGCGGAGCGCGTGCTGCCGCTCCAGCAGGGCAGCAATTTCCGTGACATCGGCGGCTATGTCACCAGGGACGGCCGCACCGTGAAGTGGGACAAGGCCTTCCGCTCCGGTGCGATGCCGCTGCTGACCGAAGCGGATTACGCCCTGCTCGATCAGGTCCATCTCGGCGCCGTCGTCGACTTGCGCGCGATCGAGGAGCGCGAAGTCGCGCCCGACATGCTCGACGACCGCACCGGCGCGCTGTTCCTTGCCAACGACTATTCGCTGAAGCCCCTCTTCGCGAAAATGGCCAAGAGCGGCGGCGAGAACCTGTACGAGGGCATGGAGATCATGCTCGTCCCGCAGTTCCGCGCGCTGTTCAACCGGCTCCTCGCGAACGAAGGCGCGGTGGTCTACCATTGCTCGGCCGGGCAGGACCGCACCGGCATCGCCACGGCCCTGATCTACGACGTGCTCGGCGTCGATCGCGAGACGATCCTCAAGGACTATCACCGCTCCACCGAACTGCGCCGCCCGCAGTGGGAAATGCCCAAGGTCGATCCCGCCGACTATCCGGGCAATCCGATCCTCAAGTATTACGCCGCCCGCGCCGACGGCCAGCCGCCCAAGGCCGAGCCACTCTACACCCCTAGCGGCGCCTCGCACCTCGCGCAGTTCTTCACCTACATCGACAAGCAGTACGGCGGCACCGAAGGCTATCTGAAGCAGAAGATCGGCCTGACCGACACCGATATCGCCAAGCTGCGCGAGGCGATGCTGGACTGAACAGGAATGTGCCCGCCCGGCCTGATCGGCCGGGCGGGCTTGACGAAGCCGCTCTTCGGGTCGCAATTCGAAGCGCGGCCTCGCCAGGAGCCGGAGCAGTGCCCCCCAGCTTGCTTCCGGCTCGTTCTCGTCAGGGCTTCTGCAAGGTCACCGCATCGAGCGGCTCGCCCGTCGCGGTATAGGCCCGATAGGTCAACGCGGACGGGCTGACATCGATCACCTGATAGGCCTGCGTGCGCGAAGCCGACTTGCGCGCCCAGGGCAGGTTGCCGACCTCGTACATCTTCGGCCCCGCGACAGAGACGGCATAGGTCGTCCCAGCATCGTCCGCCGAGGGACCGTCCTTGCCGACGGCACCCCGCGCATAGCCGTGATCGTGGCCCTGAAGCACGAGATCGACATGATACTTGTCGATCAGCGGCTTGAGCGCCGCGCGGACCTTGGGATTGTCCCGCTCCGGCTCGCTGGAGAACAGCGGGAAGTGCAGAAACAGGACCGTCCAGCGGTTCGGATTGTTCGCCAGAAGCCCGTCGAGCCACTTCACGATGGCCTTGCGCGCAGTCTCGTCGCGATCGACCTGCATCGAGTCGATCGAGATCAGGCGCAGGCCCTGATAGTCGGTATACCAACTCGTTTCCCGGCTTGCCGGAACTTCGGCGGGGCCGTTCTCGGGCAAGGTGAACTGGCGGCGCCACTGGCCGTTGATCGAGGACCCTGCCCGCGCCGCCTCGTCGCGCACGTACTCATGGTTGCCCGGCGTCGGCATTTGCGGCGTCTGGGCATAGAGGAACCCGCCCGAGGCGAACCATTCGCCCCATTCCGCATCGCTGTCATGCCGGTTGATGAGGTCCCCGGCATGGATCGTGAAGGCCGCGTCGCCCGCCTGGCGGAAAGCCATGCGCAAGGTGCGCGATGCTTCCGACAGGATCTGGTTCTGCATGTCGCCCATGTAGATGAAGCGGAACGGCTTGGCCTCGCGTGCGGCAGTGCGGAACTGGAACCATTCGGACCAGTGCGCGCCGTCACCCACGCGGTAGGCATAGACGGTGTCCGGTTCGAGCCCCGTCAACACCGCCGCGTGATAGGCCGCGCGGAACGCCGGGTCCTCGCGAACCGGCAGCGTTGCGTCGTCTGTCTTCGCCTCGACCGTCAGAGGCGTTTTCACGAAATCGGGGCTGTTGGTCGCCTTCGCATATTGGACCTGCCCGGCCAGCCCCGGCGCCGAGCGCCAGGTCACGGCCATCTCGGTCGCCGGATCGGCAGTGAGGTTCAGGATCACGCGCTCGGGCCGGACGGTGGCAGGGGCCAGCGGCTCCTGCTGCTGGGCAGGCGCGTCGGCGGCGATGGCCGGAAGCGGCAGGCAAAGCGCCAGCGCCCCCAGCAGAATGCGGGTTTTCATTATCATTGCAGTGCCCCTCAGAAGATCAGGTTGAGACCGAGCGTGACGCTGCGCCCATTCTTAACATAGCCGCGGCTGGCACCGGTGCCCGACGAGACCGTCTCCCAATAAGTATGCGAGTCGAAGAGGTTCTGGATCTGGAGCTGCACCGAAGACTTCTTCAGGAAGGTCTTGCGGAACGTCAGGTCCACGAAGCTATAGGCCTGCTCGTAGGGGTTGTTGCCGAAGTCCTGGATGCCGCCGAGGAACTTCGACTGGTAGTTCCATGCACCGTAGACTTCCCAGCCCTTGCGCTCCCAGAACAGCTGCAGGTTGGCGATCGTCTCGGGCGTTTCCATCAGCGGCAGCTCGTAGCCGTCCGGATGCCACGAAAGGCCCGTCACCGCCGTGGAGCGCTGCAAGGTCAGGTTCCCGCCGACGCCCAGCGAACCGAGCACGCCGGGCAGCCAGTGCAGCAATTGCTGCCCGCTGATCTCCATGCCGTAGACTTCCGCGGTCTTGCCGTTGTTCGGCATCGAGATCGCCACGCCCGCCGGATCGACGTTCTCGCCCAGCGTCCCGTCGCGGATGTTGCTGGAGGAGGAGCGGAACAGGAAGTTGGTGATGTGCTTGTAGTAGAGCGCCACCGAATAGGCCCCGGTCCGCCCGGCGTAATGTTCCAGCGACATGTCGAGATTGAGCGAGCGCATCGGCTTGAGGTTCGGGTTGCCCTGCGCGATCGAGGTCAGCACCCACTGCGAGATCGGGTTTTCCTTGCCGTCGCCATCGGGATCGGTGTCGTAGCCGTACTCGCGCGCCGAACTCATGCGGGCGATGTCGGGGCGGGCGAAGCTGGTCCAGACCGCGCCGCGCAGCTTGGTGCGATCATCCAGTTCGTAGTTCACATGGACAGAGGGCAGCACGTTGACGAAGCTGGACTTGTCCGAGACGAAGCGCTGGCCCTGGATCAGGTCCATGTTCCAGGCGTCGATCGTGTTGCGTGTCGCTTCCATGCGCAGGCCCGCGATCACTTGCGCCCGACCGAAGCGCGCCGTGCCCATGGCATAGGCCGAGATCACGCGCTCCTCGAAGCGGAAGCTGTCCTCGTTCGAGAGTTCGGCCTGACCCGAATCGACCGCAAAGCCGTCGAAAATCTCGCTGTCGCCGGACTGCGCCCGCTGGAGTTCGGCCAGCATCTTGCGGTTGTCGATCGTCGTGCCGAGGCGGTAGAGTCCGCTATAGGCGCCGCCGAACAGGCTGTTCACGTCCTTGCCGTAGAACCCGGAGAAGTCCGCCAGGGTGCCGTCCGCCTCCAGATTCAGGAACGAGCCCTGATAGGTGCGGCGGCGAGAGTTGTAGAACTTGGCGCCGGTCTTGAACGCTTCCAGCCAGGAATCGACCGGCTTCCACTCGAGATTGAACTGGGCCTGCCAGAGCTTCTCGCTGCTGCCGCCCACTTCGCCTTCGAGACTGCTGAAGTCATATTGCGAGGGGTCCTGCACGGCGTCGAGACCGGCGGAATTGAGCAGCCACTTGGGGAAGCGGGAATCCTCGCTGCTGCTGAACAGAACGCCCTTGTTGCCCAGCCAGTTGTATTTGTCGCTGCGGAATTCCAGCGTGTAGCCGTCGTCGAGATTGTCCTCGGACTGCGAATAGGAAACATCGTAGTCGATCGTCAGCTCGCCGACCCGCGAAACGCCGCCGACGTTCGCCGAAGCCAGGCTGCCGGTCTCGCGCGAGCCTTCCCAGAACCGGCGCAGGCGGAAGCCCTGCGGATCCCAGGTGCCCGAGCCGCCGTTGAGGCTGTAGAACGACTTGCCCTTGCGATCCTTGTCGGTGATCCGTCCGTCGCGGTCCTGGTCGACGATCTGGCCCACGGTATAGCCGTAGATGCGGCCCAGCTTGGAATCGTACCCGGTGACGTTGTCCTCGGGCTGGAGCAGCGCGGTATCGGCAGCATCGACCTGAACGAGGCGCGTCGAGTTCTTCGCCGTGTCGTTGCGGAAGTTCAGGCGGTTGAGGAATTCGTCCTTGCGGTACTTGTTGTACTGCCCGCGAAAGTGGAAATCGTGGTCGTCCGAGCGGTAGTCGATGCTGGTATTGGCGCCCCAGCGCTTCACGTCGGTCTCGCCGAAGCCCAGGTTCATGCCGCGCATGACGAAGCGGTTGGGATCCCAGCCCAGCGTCTCGCTGTTGTCGTACCAGGTGTCCGGCTGGTTGTCGCCGTCGACGCCGTTCTGCTCGAACTGCGACTTGCGGCGGCTCCAGTTGCCCGAGACGTAGATGCCGAAATGCTCGTTGAACTGCCGCGCGAGAGCGCCGGAAACCTGGCCGGACTTGCGGTGGTCGTACTTGTCGAGCATCCCGCCCTCGACCGAGAGACGCGCATAAGTCGGGGTCTGGTCGAAGGCCGTGGGGGTGGAGATATCCACCGAGCCGCCCAGCGCATCGCCGTCACGGTCGGGAGTCAGGGTCTTGTAGACGGTAATCTGCTTGATGCCGTCGGGCGGCAGGACCGAAAGGCGCACGCCGCGATAGAAGTTGTTATCGCGCGAACCGGCACCGCCCAGGCGCACGCCGTTGATCGAGTAATTGTTCAACTCGGTGGAGAGGCCGCGCACGGTGATGCGGTCGCCCTCGCCCGTGGTGGGGCTGCGCACGGCATTCACGCCCGGCAGGCGCGCCAGCGCTTCGGAGACGTTGTTGGCGGGCAGCTTGCCCATGTCGTCGGCGCTGATCGTGTCGGAGACGGTGTCGTTGCCCCGCTTGATGTCCAGCGAACGCTGGACCGCCTCGATATAGCCGGTGACGACGATCTCGCTGTCACCGCCTTCGGCAGGCTCCTCGGCGACGGTCGCCGCAGCGACGGGAGCCGCCCGGCGGGCCGGCGTAACCGAAACGGGACGCGGCCGGGCGGCGGCCCGCGCCTTCAGGATCACTGTGCCCCCGCGCATCTGCGTATCGACATCGGCGCCGCGCACGAGCTGCGAGAGTGCCTGCTGCGCGCTCATCTTGCCGGAAATGGCGCTGCTGCGACGCCCCCGTACCGCGTCGGGCGCCGCCGCCACCTGCATCCCGGTGACGCGCGAGAACTCCTGAAGCGCGCGGCCCAGGTCCTGCGCCGGAATGGTGAAACTGTACTGTGCGGCGGCCGCCTGTGCCGTTGGCACGGCAAGGCTGCCCCCGACCGTTGCCAGCGCTATGGCCAGCGCGGAAACCCGCGCCAGCGCTTTACTCGAACGAAACATAAAACCCCCCGTTGGATTAGGCATTCGGGGGGAAGACGCGCGCACCCGGCCGATCCCGACAAATATTTTTTCTTACATTTTCATGTCGTTATGAAGTAATTCTGATGACACCTTCACCGCGAGAGCACGTAACGGCTCGTCTCCTTGCGCCACTGAAGGTCATGAATCGCCGCCAGCGCCTCCAGCACCATTTCCGGATCGGAGGTCTGGAAACGCCCCGTCACCGGCAGGCTCCCCAGCGCCGGATCGTCGAGGACCACGGGCAGGCGCGATCCGCGATTGAGCCGCTGGACCAGCTGCTGCACCGAAGTATCGTCGGCATCGAACCAGCCGTCGATCCAGCCGGGATGATCGCCGCGCACTTCGCCAAGACTGCGCACCCGGCCGCCGCCGACTTCGATGCCGTTCCCCGCCGGAAGGCGCCATTGCCGCCCGGCCCCGGCATCGACGCTGACAAGGCCGCGATAGACGCGCACCACGCGGGTCTCGCGGTCCACCATGTCGATGTCGAACGCGGTGCCGAGCACGGTGACGCGCGAGGTCCCGGTATTCACCGTGAAGGTGCGGAGGTTCTCGTGGGCCACGTCGAAGAACGCCTCGCCGTTCTGGAGCGCCACCTCGCGCGACCACGGGGTGATGCGCACGTTCATCTGCGTGCCCCCGCTCATCCGGACTTTCGATCCGTCGGCCAGCCGGACATCCCGCGCCGCGCCGCGCGCCGCCGCATAGCTCGTCTCGCTCACCAGTGCGCGTGCCCCCAGCGAGGCCAGTCCCACGAGGCACAAGGCCACCGCGGCGAAACCGGCAAACTGCTTCCAGGCCTGCCTGGCCCGGTTCGGAACTTCCCAGTCCGGCGTTTCATCCTCGCCGGAAAGCGCGAAGCCTTCGGGATCGGCCTGGGCCGCCTCCAGCCCATGGCGGAGGCCGCCCGACTGCCAGAGCGCCTGGAACCGCGCATAGCTTTCGACATGGCGCGGATCCGCCATGATCCAGCGATCGAATTCGGCCGCGACTTCCGCATCGTGAAGCGGGCGGTTCATCCGGTCCACCCAGGCCGCCGCCTCCCGGTCGATCGCGTCGAATTCCTGCGCCTGCGCGTTCATTCGCCGATCCCCATCACGCTCACCCCCGCGCGCTCCAGCGCGGCGCGCAAGTCCAGCAACCCGCGGGTTATATGCTTCTCCACCGCCTTGGCACTCATCGAGAGATCTTCGCCGATCGCACGGCAGCTTTCCTGGTTCAGACGGCGGCGAATGAGAACTTCCCGGCGCAGCGGCGGCATGGCGCGCAGGCAGCGCGAGAGCACGTCGAGCGCGCGGCGCGAATCGAGAACCCTGTCCAGCGAGGGGTCATCGCTTTCCCATTCTTCGTCTACTTCCCCGAATTGTCGCTTTTCGCGGCGCCCGGCATCGACGATCAGGTTGTCCGCGATCCTGAAGGCCAGCGCAAAAAGACTGCCGATCTGCCGGGTCTGGCTGAGAGCGATCAGCCGCGCAAGCGTTTCCTGCGCCACATCGTCCGCTAGATCCGGCCGCGCGCCTCTGGCCCGGAGATAGCGCAGAAGCGCAGCGCTTACAGCATTCCAGTCCTGCGACGGCGCCGCAGGACGATCCATGACCTCGATAAGCACGATTTTTCCGCCTTGCGCCCCGCCGTCTCGTGTCCGGCGCGCGCCGCCCTAGGGACGATCCATGACGGTTTGACGAACATCCGGGCACAAGCCACGAAAGGCGCTGTCGGCGCCCGGATTCCTTCCGTCGCGCTGCTGAACCATTGACTCCGACGCGCCCCGAAACTACCGGCAATGTTCTTGCGATTGATTTGCAATATCCTGTTTCGAGGAATGATCGAGCATGGCCAAGAGTGCCGCCACTGCCAGGGGAACGAACCGCGGAATAGGCCGCTGGAACGTCGCGTCGCGCATTCTTGCGGCCATACCGGCGAACTACCTGTTCACCTCGCTTGCAACGGCCTGCCTTGCCCGGCTGCTGGCGCACGGCCTGACGGTCAATCCCGCCGAGGCCAGCGTCGCCGCGACACTGCTCTCGTTTGCCATCTTCGCCACGGTGGCGCTGTTCGCTTTCGGCCTGCGCTCGATCGCGCGTTTGTGGCTCTGGCTCGCCGTGGGAAGCGCGATCGGCGGCAGCCTGCTCTGGCTTTCGCTCGACATGGGAGGTCGGCTGTGAAGGAAGGTCTGCGCCAGTCGATGGCGCTGCTCCACACCTGGACCGGACTGCTGCTGGGCTGGCTGCTGTTCGCGATGTTCGCCACCGGCACTTCGGCTTATTTCCAGGACGAGATCACCCGCTGGATGCAACCGGAAGTCACCGGGGACGCCGATCCGGTTGCGTCGGTGGAAGGTGCCGTCCGTTTCCTCCAGCGCACCGTGCCCGATGCGAAGAGCTGGTATATCTCGCCCCCCAACAGCCGCAGCGCCACCACCCAGGTCTACTGGCAACCGGCCGACGACAAGCCCACGAAGCGCGGCGAGACCAGCGCCATGCTCGACCAGAGCGGCCGGGAAATCTCCACCCGCGAGACGAGCGGCGGCTTCTTCCTCTACCGCTTCCATTTCGACCTGCACTACATGCCGGTGCTCTGGGCGCGCTATCTCGTGGGCGTGGCGGCGATGTTCATGCTGGTGGCGATCCTTTCCGGGATCATCACCCACAAGAAGATCTTCGCCGACTTCTTCATGCTGCGCTTCAACAAGGGCCAGCGCTCCTGGCTCGACGCGCACAACGTGACAGCGGTGGTCGCCCTGCCTTTCCACCTGATGATCACCTTCACCGGGCTGGTCACGCTGGCGACCATGTACATGCCCTGGGGCATCGCCGCGAACTATACCGAGCGCAACACGTTCTTCGAAGCCGTGTTCGGCAAGAGCGAGGAAGTCGCGCGCAGCGGCAGGCCCGCGCCGCTGGCCGCGATCGGACCGATCATGCAGTCGGCCTCGGCCCGCTGGGACGGCAAGCGCGTCGGCTACGTGCGCGTCTCCAATCCCGGTGACGCCACCGCCCTGATCGGCGTGACCCGCGCGCCCGAAGGCGCAATCGGCTCGCGCGGCGAGGAAGTGACCTTTAGCGGCGTTACCGGACAACCGGTGGACGGGAGCATGCCCAAAGGCGCGGCGCTCGCCACCGAAAGCGTGATGATCGGCCTCCATGCCGGTCGCTACGCGGAATACGGCCTGCGCTGGCTCTACTTCCTGTCCGGCCTCGGTGGCACGATCATGGTGGGCAGCGGCCTTGTGCTCTGGACGGTCAAGCGCCGCACCAAGCTGCCCGATCCCAGCCGCCCGCACTTCGGCTTCCGCCTCGTCGAAAAGCTTAACATCGCGACGATCGCGGGCTTCCCGGCGGGTATCGCCACATACTTCCTGGCCAACCGCCTGCTGCCGCTGGAAATGGCCGATCGTGCCGATCACGAGATCAACAGCCTGTTCCTGGCCTGGCTCGCGGTTCTGATCTACGCGCTGGTCCGCCCCTCCGCCCGCGCCTGGCCGGAGATGCTGGGCCTCGCCGCCGCGCTCTTCGCCGCCGTGCCGCTGGTCAATGCCCTCACCACATCGCGCGGGCTGCCGGTGAGCCTGCTGGCGGGCGACTGGCTCTTCGTCTCGTTCGACGTGGTGATGCTGCTGCTGGCGCTCGGTTTCGCCATGGGTGCGCGCAAGGCGGCCCGCAAACGCGCGGAAGGTCCGCGCACCGCAAGACGCAAGACCCGGGAGGCTGTGACGGCATGATCCACCTGCTCTGCCTGTTGCTGGGAATCGCCGCCTTCGCCGCGCTCGCGCTTTCGATGAAACGCCACCAGCGCGACCTCGCCGGTCGCGCGCTGACCGAGCGCGAGAGCCGCCTCGCCCGCATCGGCGGCTGGACGCTCGTGGCGCTGGTTCTGGCGATCGACGCGGCCGCCTTCGGCCTCGGCTACGGCCTGATCGCCTGGGCCGGGCAACTGACCATGGGCGCCTGGCTCAACGTGGCCTGGCTGTGCTGGAAGACCAGCCCTTCGCGCAAGAGCCGCTAGGCGATTCGCGGCAGGGCCGTTCGGCCAGAGCCGCGCTTTGAAGGCGATTATGCCGCCGGGTCCGATACTTGATCGGGCCACCGCATTCGCGAAACTCGGGTGTTTCCTGTCACGGGAAAACGGGTAAGCTGGCTCTCGCAACAGCCCATTTCCTACCCGTTCTTCCAAGGAGGCGCGCCCCATGCGCAAGGATGCATCCCTGTACTCGATCGACGGTTCCCCGCTCTCGAATCCCGCCACGGACGAGACGCTGACCGATCGTCTCCATCGGGTGCTGGAGGTGCTGCGCGCCGAGTTCCCGCAGGCGGTCGACATCGGCCTGGAGTTCGACGGCAAGCTCCACGCCCACATCGACGTGCGCGGCGGAGAGGAAGTCTGCGGCGTCGAATCGAGGTTGCCCAATCTGAACGACGGCATGTTCACGAACGTCGCCCATGGCGCGACGCCGCATCACCCGTTCTTCCACCGGATCAGCGCGATCGTCGTCGGCTGATGCTCTACGCGTCTTCGCGCCGTGCCCGCTGCCAGTTGCGGTAGCCGAGCACGGCGAGGACGATCATCGCGCCGTAGAGCCCGCCGGTCAGCCATAGCCCCTTGAACGCGAACATGCCGACGTAGAGCACGTCCACGGCGATCCAAAGCAGCCAGCTCGCCGCGTGACGCCTTGCGGTCCAGTACTGGGCGACGAGGCTGAAGCTGCTTAGCGCGCAGTCCATCCACGGCAGCGCCGCGTCGGTATAGCGGCTGGTCAGCCAGCCGAACGCCACTGCCGCCACGGTGCCGATCGCGAGTCCCTTGCCCGCCTGCACAGCCGGGAGTGGTGCCACGACAATCTCGCCCGTCTGCTCCCTGCCCCGCGCCCAGACAGTCCACCCGTAGAGGATCGCCGCACCGAACAGCGCCTGCAGCACCATGTCGGCATAGAGCCGCACGTCGAGGAACAGTTTAAAGTAGAGCGCGCAAGCGGTGAGGTTGACCGGCCAGCACAGCATCCGCCGTCTCGCCGTCAGCCAGATGCCGAGGAAGCTCACGGCGACGGCGACTATCTCCAGTGCCGACATCAGGACAGCGCGCCGGTTTCGAGATGCCGCAGAAAGTCCTGTCCCGTCGGGGAGAGGAACCAGTCGGCGTGATCGATGCAGTAGCCCTGCCACGCTAGATCGGCCTGCATGCGATCCTCCAGAATGCCCGCGAAGTAGTCGGCCTCGGACAAGGCGAACTCGATATGAACCAGCGGCAGCAGGCGGATCAGCGTCTCGATATCGGCGCGGCTCAGCGGCAGCACCGAGCGATATCCGACAAGAAGCGCCAGCGCGGCCTCCCCATCCGCGCGCGGCTCCGGATCGAGCCAGGAGACGGCGCTGCGCTCGATGGCGGTGGCGAGATCGTGGAGCGCGCAAGTCCGCGTCGCCAGTCCGAAGTCGATCACCCCGCTCACCTCGCCCTCAGCGGACCAGAGCAGGTTCGAGGGATGCCAGTCGTTATGCGTCCAGAGCACGGGCTGGTCCGCCAGCCGCTGTGACAGGCCCTCTCCCAACGATGCAAAGAGGCGCGCCAGTTCCTGCCGCCACGGCTTGTCGGCCAGATAGGCGGCAAGCGCCGGACGGGCGGCGACATAGGCCTCGGCCGCCGGAAGCGGATCGCGCGCGGGCAGGATCGTGAAGCTGCTGACAAGCGGATGGTCCCCGCGCGGCCCGGCCGGAAAATCGCGCGCCGCCCGGTGCAACCGGGCCAGTGCCGCACCGGCATTGCGGGCATGGCCGAGCGTCAGGAACGGCGTCCACGACTGGCGGTCGCGATAGAGATCGAGCCCCGGCGCCTTGCGCAGGACCTCGTAAGTCCACTCGCCCTCGGCAATCGCGCCCACGCCGTCCGCTCCCGCCACCACGTCCGGCACGGCAACGCCCGCCGCGCGCAGGTGCGCCATGAAGGCATGTTCCTCGGCCAGTGCGGCAGGCGTGCGCAGCCGCCGATGATGCCGCTTGAGGAAGAACGCGCCCCGCTCCGTCTCCACCAGCGTCGCCGCCGAGAACGGGCGGGGCGAATGCCAGAGCAGCGCGCCCGGCGTGCCCACTTCGGGAAAGCGGGCGAGGATCGCCTCGGCCTCGGCAGCAGTGATCGTCGGCCATCGCGGCACTTCGAGCGCCATGCCCATGCCGTGCACGAGATGAGACGAAGCGTCGCTCACGATCAGAAGGCGCGGCTGAGCGTTGCCACGAAAGCCCGTCCGCTTCCGACGTAGTAGGTCGGCGAAGAACCGCCGATCACCGTGCCGCCGCGCCCGATGGTGTCCAGCGCATTGGCGGTGATCGCCTGCACGCCCGAGAGTACATGCGGGTTGGTCACGTTGATCGCATTGAGACGCAGGTCCATGCGCTGCGCATCGATCAGCCCGGCCAGATGGACACCGACCGAGAGGTCCAGCGTGGCGTAGGGCTTGATGCTCTCGTCGTTCATGAACGTCGCGTACTGGCGCCCGACGTACTTGAGCGCGGTGCTGCCGAACAGGCGCCCATCGTCGTACGTCGTGCCAAGCGCAAACTGGAACTCGGGGCTGGAGACCGCGCGCTTGCCCCTGGTCGGCAGGAGATCGCCGCCGACCGCGAGATCGTCGCCCAGCCGCGTGTGCAGGTATTCGCCCGAGAGATAGACGCTGACGCCCTTGGCCGGGCGATAGTCGATCTCGCCGTCTAGGCCATAGGAGGTCTGGCTGCCGCCGTTGATCGTCGAGTTGACCAGCGCGCCGCCGCTGTTCACCACAGTCGCCACCTGCCGGTTGCGGAAGTGGTAATGGAAGGCGGTCAGCGAGAAGGACAGGCTCGGGCCGATGTAGCGATAGCCCAGTTCCTCGGAGACCGAGTACTCGTTCTTCAGGCTCGTCGTGCCCGCACTTACCAGTTCGCCGCCATAATAGCTGTTGTAGAGCGCGAACTCGTTCGGGGTGCGGAAGTTGGTGGTCACGTTGGCGAAAAGCTGCTGCCGCTCGTCCAGCTTGTAGTGCACCGCCGCGCGCGGCAGGGCGGCGAAGCTGTCCTTGCGGATCCGGTCCTGTGGGCCGGGCAGGTAGTTGCGGCCATTGCGCAGCACATCCACGCCCTTGAAGCCCAGATCGACGACAAGGCGCGGCGTCACCGCGATGCTGTCGGCCAGGAAGAAGCCCTTGGTCACCGTTTCGGTCCGCGCGTTCTCGTAGGCGAGCAGGCGTCCGTCCGCAGTGCGGATGGCCTTGTCCTGATAGCCCCACATGTCGAACGGGCGGCCGTTCGCGTCGATCGAGGTGTAGGACTGGGTGACGCGGTCGGTGCCGTAATCCAACCAGACCCCCGCCGTGATCGTATGCGCTCCTGCCGTGAGGGTCAGCTTGCTGACGTCGCCCACGCGGAATTGCCTGCCGGTCCAGTTTCCCATCACCGTCGCGACGCCGTCCACCGCGCCGGGCAGCGCGATCGGCTGGCTCAGTTCCTCGGTGCCGAGGAAGTTGCCGGTGGTGGCGAGCTGGGTGCCGTAAGGCGCGTTGCCGTGGCCGAGCTGGAGATAGGCCGAACTGTCGAAGGCCAGACGATCGGACAGCTTCAGATGAACCGGCGCGGCGACGTAGAAATTGCGGAACGGCGCGCGGTAGAGACGCCAGTAGTTGGTGTTCCCCTCGCTGTACCGCTTGTCATAGTTGAAGTCGCGGCCCGAAGCCTTCCAGTCGGCCAGGGTCGGGCTGGCGTAGCTCGAGGTATTGGCGTCGTTGTACGAGAACGAGATGCTGGCACGGTTGCCCTCGCCCCATTCGCGCAGCAGCTTGGCATCGACGTGCTGCCGCTTGTCGAAGCCCGCGCCGCGCCAGTTGTCCGCGCGGTTGTTCGAATAGGAGATGAAGGCCTTGATCCCGCTGGCCCCGAGCGTGCCGGTGTCGAAGCGCACGAAGGCGCGGCGCGCGTCGTAGGACCCGGCCGAAAGATTGACCAGCCCGCCCATCTCCGGCCTCGGATCGTCCAGCGAGAGCGCCAGCGTGCCGCCCGCCGCCGCGACGACCGGTGCGTCGATAGCCGCCGCGCCTTGCGAAAGCGCGATCTGCCGCACGTTCTCGGCGTCCGCGAACTGCGAGGGGTAGGCGTAGAAGTAGCCGATGTCGTTCTGCGGCGCGCCTTCCATCAGCACGCCAATCTGGTCCTGCCCGAGGCCGCGCATGGTCAGGCCCGAACTGGTCGAAAGACCGTAAGGATCGCTGGAGGAGACATTCGCGCCCGGCAGCAGGTTGACGAGCTGGAAAGCGTTCAGGGTCGGTGCCTGCTTGGTGATGAAGTCGGCCGAGATCGCGCTGATCGCCTTGGGCGCGGTCTGGTCCGGCAGCAAGCCTTCGGGGTCGGGATGGCCGATGACCTGGATATCGGTGCGAGCGTCGGGCGCCTCGCCTCCCGTTTCGGGCGCCGTCTCAGCCATGGCCAGCGGCGCAAACAGCGCCAGCGCGGCACCGCCGAGGGAAGTGAGGGTGCGAATAGGCTTCGGGGTAAGGGTCATCGTCTTTCGTCCGCTCCAGTCGGAGGGACAACGGACGCTCTGCCGCCAGCCCTCCCTACGCCGGTGTCAACCGGATCAGGTTCAGCGGGTCGTGGTCTGCTGACCACCTCTCAGCCGCGCGTGAGCGGCCCCCCGGGGATTGGGGCGCTCTAGGCGCTCGACGGGCTTGTGGGAAGCCTTATTGCGTTGACGATCTTCCGGCGATCCCGGACAGGACCCGCACACGCAAAACGGGAGCATGACATGAACCTGCTGGAGCACACGCTCGCAGCCCTCGCGGTCCAGGCCCTGCTGCGCCTGCTCACCGGCAGCTGGTGGCCGGGCGCCGCCGTGGCCTCGGCCTATTTCCTCGGGCGCGAAGTGGCGCAGGCCGAGTACCGCTGGATCGAAGCCTATGGCCACGGCCTGCGTGCGAACATGCCGTGGTGGGGACCGTTCGATCTCAGGGTATGGCCCAAGCTCGATCAGTGGGTCGACTGGATCGGCCCGCTCGTTTCCACCAGTACTTTGGCCTTCGTCCTGCGGAAGCGATAGCGCATCACCCTGCCGCCTCCGGCTTCAGGTAACGGCTATAGACCCAGCCGATCCCGATCAGGCTGAAGCCGAGGGCGAGGAAGGACAAGATCCGCAGCAGCCCGTCCAGCCCCGAAGCGTCGAAGAGGAAGACCTTGCCGACGGCGGCTAGCATCAACACCAGCGAGGCGAAGCGCCAGCTGCGCAGCCGCTCGCGGATGCCCCAGCCGAGGAAGCCGAGCGCCAGCGCGATCGCCAGTACCGAACGGCCGATGTTCTCCCCTTCGCCCACCGAGCCGACGTAGAGCAGGCTTCCTGCGAAAAGCTGGCGCAGCGTCGCGAAAACGAAAAGCAGGATCAGCGCCATCCGCAGCAGGTCCACCGGAAGCTGAAAACGCGGCGCCAGGTCCGGCGCGATCCGGGCGGCGAGCGAAGGCACCACGAAAGGGATGAGGAAAGCGGGCAGCAGCAGGTTGACCAGCGGCCAGGGACCCACTTGCTGGTGGCTCCAGAACGGATTCAGCGAAATCCAGGTATGGAAGACCGCATGCGCCAAGCCCATCGCAAGGAAGCCAAGGGCGATCTCGCGCGCGGCAAAACGGCGCCAGACCGCCACGCCCACGCCGATCAGCAGCGCCTCCCAGACGCAGCGTTCGGCAAGTCCGAGGCGGGCGAAGGATTCCGGATCGTCGAGCGCGAAGACCTGCTTGAACAGGATGTGGCTGCCGGCGAGACCGAGCAGACCGACCATCGTCGCTCCGGCAAGGAAGGCCGGGCGCGGCAGGTCCGCACGGCCGCGCCACAGCGCGAAGGCCGTCGCCAGCGCCGGCGCGGCGAGGCGGCGCAGCGCGTCCGCCCAAGTCGGCAGATCGGTCACGAGGACCGGCTTGCCTGTCATCACGGAGTTCGCGCTCGCCGTCAGCCAGTAGGCCATCGGCTCCAGCGCCCAGAGCGCCGTGAGCGCGACCAGCGTGCCCTGCGCCGCCTCGATCGCCAGCACAGGCTTGCGCCCGTTCACTTCGGCCAGCAGCACCAGCGCAGCCGCCAAGGCAACGGAAAGCCATGGTGCCGGAACCAGTTGCGCCACGAAGCCGTAGCCAAGCAGCACGGTGAGCGGCTGCAAACCGAAGCGCAGGCGCGACCCCGCATTGCGCCAGGCGAAGACGGCGGCGGCCAAAGCCAGCGCCCCCCAATGCAGCAGGGCGCGGCCCGGATGCGTCACGACCGCCGTCTGCACCAGGCGAGCCAAGGCACCGTTCTCCGCCGACACCGCCAGCACGACGGCGACCGCCACCCCCAGGAAAACGAGCGCACCGTGCTTCAGGCGATAGTCCCGTCCCGCCACGGCGACGCCCAACAGTCCCGCCGCGACGGCCGGGAACACGACGGGCACGAGCCATTCGGGAAGGCCCATCATACCGGCCACGATCAGCAGCACACCCGCGCAGGAAGCGAGCAAGGCGAAACGGGCATCGTCGTGACGCGCCTCGCGCCGCCAGCCGAGTGCGGCGCCCAGCGCAGGCAGCGCCGCGAAAGCCAAAGCCAGCAGCGCGAAGCCGGTGTCGTGGCCTGCGGTCGCCTCGTAGAACTTCGCGCAGCAGACCGCATAGCCGCCGAGCGCAATGGCGCTGAGCAGGCCGACTTCGACGAAACCGCCTCCTTCCCGCCACAGGTTCCGCAGCGCATAGCCGCCGTAGATCGCCGCGATCCCGGCCATGACCGCCGTGAACAGACCGGCTTCAGGCGCAGGCCAGAAGGCGGTGAGGCCGAGCGCCGTCAGCAGCGGCACGGGGACCGTTCGCCGCAGCATCGGCGTGGTTCCGGCAAGCCAGCAGAAGGCCAGCGACAACAAGCCGTAAAGCCCCCAGGTCAGCGGCGCGAAGTGGCCGTTCGCCACCAGCAGGGCCAGTTGGAACGCGCCGACGACCGCTGCCGCGCCGCGCAAGATCGGGGCCGCGCGGCCTTCCAGCGCAAGGGCCGGAAGGCCAAGCCCGATCAGCAGCACCAGCAGTCCCATCGAAAGAGTGGAACCGCTGTCGAGGCCGCCCATGGCGATCGTCAGCAGGCTCCACCCGGCACCGCCGGTCAGCGCGCCGACGCCCAGCCAGACCCAGCGCTGGCGGCGCGAAAGCAGCGTGATCGCGCCGATCAGGACGGCAAGATAGCCCGCCAGCAGCGGCACGCTCGGGCTGTCCGACTGGACAACCGCAGGCGTCGCAAGGCCGCCCACAAGCCCCAGCACCGCGCAAGGCGCCCCGAACCGCAGCGCCAGACCGAGCGCCAGTACGGTAATCGCGAAAAGCCCGGAAAAGGCCAGCCCCGGCCCGACGAGACCGTAGAGATTCGCTGCCGCCAGCGTCGCCGCATAGAGACCGCCCACACCCGCTCCGGCCAGAGCCTGAGCTACCCGCTCGTCGCGCACGAAATCCGCCCGCCGCCGCGCCAGTTCGCCGCCGCCGATCAGGGCCGCGCTGAAGGCGAAGCCCAACACGATGCGCACCAGCGGCGAAAGCAGCCCGGTGTCGATCGAGTATTTCACCATCAGCACTGCCGCGACGATCAGGGTGATGCCGCCCGCCCAGATCGGCAGCTTGCGGCCGAACAGGTCCTCGAAGCCAAGACCGGCCGCCTGGCGCGGCGGCGATGGCGGCGGCGGCGCAGTGATGACTGGCTCGGAAACGGCTTCGGGGATGGAAGGAACCGGCTCCGGTTCGGCCCACGCGACGGGCGCGGCAACCGGCAGATCCTCCACGGGCGGCGGGCTCGGCGTCTTCACCGGCTCCGGCACGCGCTCCCGCTCGGATGGAGTCTCGGGCATCGAGACCGGCACCGCGATCCGCGCTGCGGCTGGCCCGCCCTCTCGAACCAATCGTTCCACACGGCCCAGGCGGCGCCGCGTGTCGAACAGGAGTCCGCCCAGAAAGATCGTTGCCAGCAGCAGGAATTCGGTCACGCCGTTACCCTCTCGATCACATTTCCCGCATGGAGGTATCGCGAAATCGAACACCGTACAATAAAAAATTAGACAGCGTTCTATTTCAGCGATATGAAGGCACCAAGACTTTCAGGGAAACGGACATGACGGGATTTCTGAAAAAGCTGATGCGCGATCTGGAAGCGCCGATCGAGGCGCGCGGCTTCGGCACCGGATGGTTTTCGGGGTTCTTCGCCCTCATTCTTGCCGCTGCCGGACTCTGTTTCGTCGCGGCGCTGCGCTGGCCGGACTGGCTTGCCACGCCCGAACTCGCGCGCGTACTGGCCTCCTCGGGTTTCCGCATCGTGGTCCATGCCACCCTGCTCGGCGCCTATGCCCTCGCGCTGTTGAGCCTGCTGCTGCGCCCTCGCAAGGCATTGGGCCTGACCGCGCTGGTCGTTGCGCTGGCCGGTACGATTCTCGGCGGCGCCTCGGTCCAGCCGCGCGAGATGCATGACTGGGGCATTTTCTTCGGCGTCGATTTCTTCGCGGTGAACCTGATCGCCACCGGCCTGATGTTCGCGCCGCTGGAACGCCTCGTCCCCCACCGCGCCAAGCAGCGCCTGTTCCGCGCCGAATGGCGGGAGGACCTGTTCTACTTCCTCATCAGCTCGATGCTGGTGCAGCTCATCACCTTCCTGGCACTGGCCCCATCGAGCTACCTCAACGCCCACGGCACCGGCCTTTCGGGCATCCGCGGTGCGATCGGCGGCCTGCCCTGGGCCGTGCAGTTCCTGCTGGCGATGTTCCTGACCGACCTTGCCCAGTACTGGTTCCACCGCCTGTTCCACCGCATACCGTTCCTTTGGGGCTTCCATGCGGTGCACCACTCGGCGCGCTCGATGGACTGGCTGGCCGGTGGCCGGATGCATTTCATGGAGATCGTGCTGCTGCGCGGCGTAACCTCGCTGCCGCTGCTGACCTTCGGCTTCCTGCCTTCGGTGATGCAGGCCTATATCGGCATGGTCTACGTCTATTCCTCGCTGATCCACGCGAACGTGCGGGGCGACTTCGACCGACTGGGGCGCTTCCTCGTCGTGCCGCGCTTCCACCACTGGCACCACGCGCTGGAGGCCGAGGGGATCGACAAGAACTTCGCGATCCACTTCCCTTGGCTCGACCGCCTGTTCGGCACCCATTACTTCCCCAAGGGCAAGTGGCCGCAGGGCTACGGCGTACCCGAGGCGGTGCCGAGCGGCTATCTCGCCCAGATGCGCTATCCTTTCGTCCGTAAAGCGCACTGAAGGTGGCCAGACGCTCCGACCACGGCCGCGAGGAACTGCACGCGCTGATCCTCGACACCGGGCGGCAAGTCATGGCGGAAAGCGGCTATGCCCGCTTTTCCGCCCGCGAAGTGGCCAAGCGCATCGGCTATTCGGTGGGCACCGTCATGCATGTCTTCGGCAATGTCGGTGCGCTTGTCATGGCCATCAATGCGCGGACCTTCCGGCTCTGGACGCAGTGGCTGGACGAGCGGCTGGAAGGCACGCAGGGTCAGGAGCGCATTCTGGTGCTGGTACGCGGCTACTTCGATTTCGCGGCCAGCCACCGCAACTTGTGGTCCGCCATCTACGAGCACCGCGTCCCGGAAGGCGTGCCCATGGCCGAGGACCTCGTGGCCGAGCGCGTGCGCCTGACCGGCATGATCGCCCGCGAAGTCGCCTCGGTACTCCCGGATGCGAATGCCGCGAAGACCGCCGAACTCGCCAGTTCGCTGATCGCCAATGTCCATGGCCACTGCGCCTTCCTGCTCGGCGGCACGTTCTCGCTGATGGGCGTCGAGCACCCTGCCGAACTTGCCGCCGCGCGCGTCCTGGAAACGCTGCGCGCCAACGGCGCCCGGCTGGCCGCCTGAGCCGACCGGAAACCGCCTCCTCAGATCAGCGGCTTGCCGCCGGACTTGACGACTGCCCCGCCCTTCATCACGAAACCGACGCTCTCCAGCACCTTCACGTCGGTCAGAGGGTCACCGTCCACGGCGATGATGTCGGCATAGCGCCCTGCCTGCAAAGTACCGACTTCGGCGCTGCCCAGCAGGTCCGCCGCATTGCCGGTCGCGGTGCGGATCGCATCCATCGGTGTCATCCCCGCGCCTACCAGTAACGCAAATTCCTGCGCATTCTCGCCATGCTTCGACAGACCGAAAGTGTCCGTCCCGAAAGCGATCTTCACGCCCGCAGCGTAGGCATCATGCAGGTTCCGGCGCAGCAACGGGGCGATCTCAAGCGCCTTTTCGGCAGTGGACGGATTGAGCTGCTCGGGATGCTCCTTCGCGCGCTGATAGACCCGTTCCCCGACCAGCATCGTGGGCACCAGATAGGCGCCATATTGCCTGAAGAGCTTATAGCTGCCCGCGTCGGCATAAGAACCGTGTTCGATGGAATCGACACCCAGCGCGATCGTATGATCGATCGCCTCCTTGCCGTGGGGATGGGCGGCGACCTTCATTCCCAGCGCATGCGCGGTATCGATGACGGCCTTGATCTCCTCGTCGGTCATCAACTGGTGACGGGGATCGTCGCCGATCGACATGACCCCGCCCGAGGGCATGATCTTGATGAGGTCCACGCCTTCGCGCTTCAACCGCCTGACAGCCAGCCTCGCCGATTCGGGGCTATCGACGACATTCTCGGCGATATGCGGAATATCGGCGAACTCGGCGCGCAACCCATTGACCGGATCGCCGTGCCCGCCGGTCGGCCCGAGCGCCGCGCCCGCCACCCACATGCGCGGCCCGGGCACCACGCCGCCCTCGATCGACTTCTTCAGCGCGACGACGACGTGGGTATTGGCCCCGCAGTCACGCACCGAAGTGAATCCTGCCAGCAGGGTGTTGCGCGTGAACAGGGTCGCCTCGATCGCATCCTCGAAATCGCTGCGCGTCACCGTGTTGCGGATCGGATCGCCGGCATGCCAACCGGCGGTGATGTGATCGTGGGTATCGATAAGACCGGGCAGCACCGTCTTGTCGGCCAGGTCCACCACTTCGGCCCCTGCAGGGGTGACGAAGCCGGGCTGGATCGCCGTGATGCGGTCATCGGTAACGAGGATGGAGACCTTCTGCCAAGGCGCCGCCCCGGTTCCGTCGATGAAACGCCCGGCATGGATCACGAAATCCTTCGCAGAGGCCCCGCCACCGGGCACGAGCGCCGCGGTGACAAGCCACAAGGCAGCCCCGGCCATATGCTTCACAGAACTGCCCCCTCGCATTCCCGCCCCTCTCACAATCGGTCATCGGCAGAGTCGCGCTGACCGCCCCTCGCGTCAATGACTTATCGCAGGCGACAATGACGAGGCCTTCCTCCCGGCGCCGGGCCCAAGTCAAGACGCCAGACAGAGAGACGAATGGAGGGCGTAGAAGGACGCGGCCCATCATCCTGCTCGCCGGTAAACTTCGACTTCTTCAGGCAAAATCTCCGGCACCAATCAGCTTCGATTTTGCCAGATTACTCTCATTCCCGCGGGAGGCATTTTCCGGGACAGCATCAGTCGGGATGAAGGCATTCAGCCTTTGCATTCGCCATGACCCGCGATAGGCGGGCGTCATGATGAACATTCCCTGGGACCAGCCCGCCACGCTGATCGATCTGGATGGCAAGACGCCGGTGATCGGATTGATGCTCGAATGCGTGATGCACTTCTCGCTCTTCAAGCCTTTCGCCAAGGAGCAGGCGCGCATCCTGCTGACACGCCCCGTGTTCCGCGAAGGCCGCAAGACCCGCACCTGGATTCTCAATCCCGACGAGATCGAAAAGCTTGTCGAGCGGCTCAATGCCGAGAGGAACGCGGCCCCGTAAGAGCGTGCGATCAGGCGGCATCCCGCGCGTTGATCGTGGCTGAAAGGGTAAGGATCGTCCGCGCGTGCCGCAGGGCCACGGCTTCGCGGTCCGCGCCGTAACCACCGCCCAGCGTGCTCGCCAAGGGAATGCCGCGCCGCTTCGCCTCTGTCGCCACATAGCGATCGCGGTCCGCAAGCCCCTCATCGGTCAGGGACAGCCGGCCAAGCTTGTCGTCCCGATGGGCATCGACGCCTGCCTGCAACAGGATCAGCTCCGGCACGAAGTGATCGAGAGCCATGGGCAGTGATCCGGCGAGAGCATCCAGATAGTCCGGATCGCCTGTTCCATCGGGTAGTCCGACATCCCGTGAAGAGCGTGCCTTGCGCGTGGGGAAGTTCTTCTCGGCATGAATGGAAAGCGTGAAGATGTCGCTGCGCCCCGCGGTCAGGGCGGCGGTGCCATCTCCCTGATGTACGTCAAGGTCGAGGATCAGGATGCGCGAGACGTCGCCCTCCTCGATCAGCCTGTTGGCGGCAAGCGCCAGATCGTTGAACACGCAATAGCCCGCGCCGGTATCGGCCAGGGCATGATGGCTGCCGCCAGCGGAATTTGCGGCATATCCGTGCCGCAGCGCCAGCTTCGCCGCTAGCCATGTTCCACCGGGGGAAAGCTGCGATCTCCGGGATATCCGTTCGTCGATCGCAAAGCCGATCCGGCGCTGCTTTGCCGCCGGCACCGCGCAACTGATGACTTCATCGACATAAGCCGGGTCGTGGACCGCCTCGAGCCATTCTCGCGGCATGACTTCGGGTGCATGAACCGTCATTGGCACGCCGCTTTCGCCCAACGCCCGCATGACCAGCGCATACTTGTCATGCGGGAAAGTGCCCGTACGTTCGGTTTCGACCACGTAACCGGAATGGTGGACGACGTGCAGCATGGCCTGCAAGTAGGACGCCGAGGCACACAGGCCGAGATTGGTCGTCAACGTTTCGAACCGTCCGCGCTCTTACGGTGCAGCGCCTGGTCCGGAATTCAGCGAAGCTACTATTTCCTGTTCGGCGGCGGTCGCTTCGACGATGAGTTTACGCAATTCCTTCGCCGTGTCTTCGAGAAGGCCTGTGCCCAGCGGCCGCTCGCCATTTATGAAACGGCGAATAGCCCGCTCGTCTATGCCGATGCGCCGCGAGAATGCTGTGGTGCCGCCAAAAAGCTGGACGCAATAAGCGAAGTGCTCGCGTTGCTCGTGGGTGGAAGATGCCGTCATATTATCCGCCTGTTGGTTTGCCGTCATCGCCATAGGCTAACTGGGGCGTGAGGCAACATGCGCGCCCTCGCCCAACGGGATGAACGGACAGTTCCCTTTGCGCGAACGCGCTATTTTCAGCCCGTCGCATTCACTGATAGCGCAGCCTGTTCTCGAAACCCTCATTTGCCTTGGCCATTTTGGCAATCTTTCTGAGGGTTGCGCGGACATGTCGCTCGACGCGGCGATCATCGTGGATGCCGGTGATCTGATAGCCCTCCTGATCGAGCAATTGCTTGATCCGAAGCGCAAACGCGGCCTGTCCGCTCTCTCGCGCGACGGCTCTCAAGCTTCGGCATACCCACTCTTCAGCGGCCGCCTTGTCATAGTCGTCCTCGGCCCCGTAGCCTCGTCTATCGGCCGTCGCTTGATCGCGGCCAGCCGCCTCGATGCGAGCTTCCAGCCACCTCGAGATCAACTCGTTGTCCCACGGTTTTGACGAAGCGCTCATCGATCTCTCCCAATCCGATAGATCGCCATTGTTCAGTTGCCGTCCGCATCGACGGCAAAGACCATCGGCTTGCCACGAGAAACCGGCTCCCACCCTGCTTGCAGCGCAGCCCGGATGCCGCGTGACACGAGCGCATCGCTGATCTGGAGCCGTCCTCGCGGCAGGCCTTTCACCAAACGCTTGGGCGCGGGGAACTCCAGCAAAGCTTCTCGCTGGGTTTGCTTGCGGAGCAATGCAACAGTCATGCCCCTCCAGCCTTCAGCATCCCCCCACTGCGGCTCACTCCGAAGCTCCCATTTGTAGTGGAGACCATCCACCTCGACGACACCGGCTGTTTTGTTAGTCATAGTGGTCGCCTAGCAGGTCTGCGCGCCCGAACCACTCGTCGATTTTCAGGAACGAACGGCTTTCGACGATCCTAGTCGGACATTGAGCCCGTGATTTTCGTATCCTAGCGCCAGGACTCGTTGATCACAGCCAGAAGATGACGGTTGCGGCGAGCGCGACGGCGGAGAAGGAGACGGAGGGACTGCGATCGCAGCGATTAGCAACGCGGCGCCGGTCCTTGAGACGACCGAACATGATCTAGATGGAGTAACGGTCCCGGCGTTGGCGACCTAACCCATATGCAGGGTTGGTGGCCTCCCGGTAGATGGTAGAGCGGCGTCAGCGGTTGGGCTGCGCCAAGCATCTGGGGAGACCACCG